>Ga0257118_1000026_pt1:0-100000 | contig 196163 bp, 141 predicted proteins | sample SI112_150mmetaG_FD_190156 | JGI IMG/M metagenome (GOLD analysis project Ga0257118, IMG submission 190156) | Marine microbial communities from Saanich Inlet, British Columbia, Canada - SI112_150m | ecosystem: Environmental > Aquatic > Marine > Inlet | place: Canada: British Columbia...
GGTCACCATCAATTTTTGTTCACTTACCTGAAGAGACAACCTGCAATATCTGTCATACAGCCAATCTTGATACTGCGAATGTCAACATTGGCGGTCATCTGGGGTTTGGTGAAAACTGTATAGATTGTCATCAATCCACCCAATGGCAGGAAATCATATTTGATCATTCAACAACTGATTTCCCACTTATTGATTCCCATGATGGACCATTATGCGGTGATTGTCATGATGTTGGTGTTCCTCCCACGGTTTGTGAGAGTTGTCATTTTGAAGAATTTGTAGCAACAGAGAACCCAGATCATCAAACACAGATATTCCTTTCATCGGATTGTGAGTTTTGTCATTCTGCTGTGAACTGGTTGGATATTATCTATGACCATGGTTTACCAGAACAGGCGGCTTGTTCAACATGTCATGATGCCGATTTACAGATAGCGAATACAAATGTTACCGATCATTTAGGATTCCCATCAGATTGCACAGTGTGCCATCTGGCAACAAATTGGACTGAAATTACCTTTGATCATTCCCAAACAGAATTTCCACTGGATGGCGCCCATCAGTCATCAGAATGTAGTAATTGTCATGTGGAAGGATATGTTGATTTACCAACGGATTGTGGGTATTGCCATCTTGATGAATATAATCAAACACAGAACCCAAATCATCTTACGGCAATTTATCCCCTTGCTGAATGTGAGAGCTGTCATAATGCCGAAGCATGGGCTCCAGATATCTATAGCCATCTCCCAGATGTTGAATCCTGTAATATATGTCACCTGGCAGATTTAATCGACGCCAATACAACTATTTTGGGACACTCCGAACTTCCTAATAATTGTACATTGTGTCACGCAACTGAGTTATGGGATGATTTGAGTCCTTTTGACCATTCATTAACTGCTTTTGAACTTGAAGGCAGTCATTTAGAAGTAGATTGCTTAATCTGTCATGATTCGGGATTTTCCTTAACTGCGACTGAATGTTATGTCTGCCATACGGCTGAATACGATAACACCACTGAGCCTATTCATATTACGCAAATATATCCTGCTGATGATTGCGAATACTGCCATTCAGCAGTTGATTGGCTGCCTGAAATATTTGATCATTTGATGCCAGTCTCCACTTCTTGCAGTGTATGTCATTTAACGGAGTGGGACGGGGCGAATCTCACAGTCCCAAATCATGAGTCATATGGTGATCTATGTGAAATATGCCATACACCAGACAACTGGGAAGCCGAGGTTGATCATAGCTTTGAGAATACCGGTTTCGAGTTGGAAGGTCTCCATCTGGCAGTATCCTGCAATGGCTGTCATCCAAATGGATTGGGAAATAATGGTGAAGTTCGAGATTGCGCATCATCAGACTGTCATATTACTGATTATGACAATTCAAATGAGAATCATCACTATAATGTACCATCTGGAGGATTCCCATCTAATTATTGTGAGTTATGTCATAATGCTGTAAATGAAAATTTTTCACCCTCAATATTTATTCATGAGTTGAATAATGATGATTGTAATTTCTGTCATCAATTTGATTACGACAACGCCATTCAGCCGAATCATTCACCCATTGGTTATGTAGACGATTGTTCCACATGCCATGAGACTGTAGCGTGGCAGGGTGTTGATCCCCATGCGATTTCAGGAACTGATTGCAGCGACTGCCATAATTATTCTGGCAATTATAACGATCCCGTCCCGAACATTGACCATAACTCGGCACCAAAACTTGGAAACTCTATAGATAATTGTGAGATATGTCATACCAGTACAAATAGTTGGTCATCCTTAAACTTTGGTGCTTCACGGCATGACGGTAGTATTTATCAAATCTATTTTGATATCTATTCAAATGACCATCAGGGCGAATGGGATAATAGCTGCACAAATAATTGTCATGTCAATGGTGATTTTGATAGCTATTCATGTTATGAAGGATGTCATGAGCATTCTCAAACGGGAATGTTGAATGAACATTGTGAGGATGGTCCCTGTGCAAATTGTTCAGGAAGCAATGGCTACTGGAATATAGGGTTTATAAACTACACTAACGGCTCATGGACCAATCCAGCTACATTTGTTCAATGTTACGGCTGTCATCCAGATGGAGATAAAGATGGACCTTGCGGAGATGATTAAAGGTCAGGCAACATGATAGAAAGGAGAATTTCAATAAATTCTAGATGGGTTTTATTTTTATTTATACTGGTTGTTTGTAGTACAATGATTCAATCCCAAGTTAAAGAAGTGGTTGGAAAAGTTACCTATGTTACCGATAATGAATTCTATGTTGATATTGGCAAATCCAAGGGTTTGATAATTGATCAGAGGGTCGATGTTCTAAAGGATAATAGCCCATTTGTCTCAGGAGTAATCATCCATATATCATCAAATTCTGCTATATGTACCTTTGAAGGAGAAATCGCTCCGGTGATTGGCTATACAGTCAGGGTGGTTATTAAGGATAGTGCAAAGATCCCTGAAATAAAAGAAATAAAATCAGACATGATGCCAGATAGCGCTGACATCAAACCTGAAGGAGTTTCTACTCAGTCGCAGATTAGCGGAAATATTTCCTACCATATATCACGCGCTGAGGGTAATAATGGAAACGAATATCTCCGTCATAATTCATTAATTTCAGTCCATGGACGAAATATTTATAATACGCCATTTTCCGTATCAGTTTTTGGTTCATTGAATGGAGATGCTGAGAATTTTGAGTTAAACCCACAGATCCATCAGGTTGGTTTAGAGTACATTCAAAAAGAAGGACTGTGGCAGTTTTCAGCAGGCAGGATGGTTGGTATGACATCGGGTCAAACATCCAGGGTGGATGGAATCCAGGTATCCAGAAAAATTCGTTCAGGAGTAGTGAAAGCTTCTGTTGGGTCCTGGGAAAATGAAAGCGGTTCAAAAATGTATCGTGGTTTACTATCAATAAATTGGAAGCCGAATTTTTTGTCAGGATATACCTTAAACGCCGATATTACTACCCAGGATAATGCTAGTGGCTCTGAATCTTTAGCATCTATTTATATTAGGTCAAATCCTGCAAAAAAACTCAGTTGGATGACGGTAAATACGGTAAACCTCTCTGGTAATCAGGGAAAGCAATCAGCCTGGCGCCAGGCTACTTTTGGTCTGCAGTGGCAGATGACCAAAAGGTGGTTTTCCACTATCCATTATAATTTTGATAACTATTTCACCCCAATTACTTTGAATGAAAATAAACTGGAATCAATATCGATTAATACAAGATTCCAATATTCAATTCGAAATTATTTATCGTTTTCTCAGAGCTTATACAAAAATATAGATGGCTACGAATCACAGAATTCCAGCGTGATGGCAGGATACAGGGGTTTATTTAATAAACCATTGAATCTCCAGGCCTCAGTAGATTATTTATCCAGCAATTTTTATGAGACCTCACGATTTTATATTCATTCTGACTATTATATTAACAAATGGCAATTCAAAATCGCTGATGCGGTTATCAGTCAAAAATTCAAAACCGATGAGTCAACTCAAAATATAAATATTGTTTCATTTGAGTTATCCAGAAAGATTGGTACTCGAATCAGCACAGGAATATTTACAGAACTTAATTGTTCAGATGGTGAATGCAGTAATCACTCCACTGTTAATTGCCTGGTTAGTTTTTAATCCTAGGTTGATGCCAGGTAAAATTGAGGAAATCCTGTAAAAACAGCTTAACATCCAATAAACATCAATTCATTTCATAATCAGGTTAAAATGCTTGAGGTAATGAAACAGCCCAAAATCAGCACATAGCCAAATATTTAATTTTTCAAGGAATCGATTCTCCCTAAATTTGACGATGATTATTCATCTCATATCCAGCCCGAGGAATGTATCCACAGCATTGATGTACTCTTTTGCACAGAGGAAAGATACCATTGTAATGGACGAACCCTTTTATGCATATTATTTGAAAAATTGCCAGTTGGAGCATCCCGGAATGGATCGTATAATTGAAAATTGTGAGACTGATCCGGAAAAAATAATTCACGATATTTTAAAATATAAAAATTCGAAGAAAAATCTTTTTATCAAAAATATGGCTCATCATATTGCCAATCTGGATATTGATTTCATAGCAGAAATGAAAAATATCTTCTTTATCCGAAATCCTTTACAGCTGATAACATCATTTGCAAAGATCATTGCCAATCCAGGTTCGGATGATATCGGCATAGAAACGATTTACCAAATTTATTCACAATATAAAGATGATCAATCTGTAGTTCTTGATTCCGGTGAGTTATTAAAGGATCCACCTATTATTTTAAGGAAATTATGTGGTGACCTGAAAATACCGTTTGATGAATCCATGATCAGCTGGCAGATAGGTCCCAAACCATATGATGGTATCTGGGCGGAATACTGGTATGAGAATGTCCATAAATCCACTGGATTTACTAAGCAGAGAGCAACGGAAAGAATCCTTGCTGACAGGTATTTACCGCTTTACGAATCTGTCCTACCATTTTACGATGAATTGTTTAAACACTCAATAAAAGCATAATTATGTTACAAAAATATAATCCAAAAAATGAAAACATCCATATCTATGTAGGAGGCGAACTGCTTCCCAGAGATCAGGCAAAAGTATCTGTTTTTGACAGTTCCGTTCAAGGCGGTGATGCTGTTTGGGAAGGACTCAGGATATATAATGGTGGAATATTCTGTCTTGATCTGCATCTTGATCGCTTATTCGCCTCGGCAAAGGCATTGGCATTTGAGCATATCCCTTCCCGTGAGATCATCATTCAGGCAATCACTCAAACGCTAAAGAAAAACGGAATGTATGATGACGCCCATATCAGGTTAACACTTACCCGTGGTGAAAAGGTGACATCCAGTATGGACCCCAGGGTAAATACAAAAGGCAGTTGTCTTATTGTGCTTGCCGAGTGGAAACCACTGGTATATGACAATGAAAAAGGTATTAGGGTGATATCTTCATCCATAAGGAGGAATTCACCTCAGTTTTTGGATTCTAAAATACATCATGCCAATTTATTAAATAATATCCAGGCCAAAATTCAGGCAAATTTTTCAGGTGTGGATGCCGCTATTATGCTTGATGACGACGGGTTTGTATCTGAACTAAACGATACCAATCTTTTCCTTGTCAAGGGAGAAACCCTGTTTACACCACATGCTGATTCCTGCCTGCATGGGATTACAAGGGGGTTGGTTATTCAAATTGCTGAGTCAGTAAATATTCATGTAATTGAAAGAAATCTCAGTTTAACTGAATTTTATACGGCAGATGAAGTATTTGCAACTGGAACAATGGGTGAATTAACACCTGTTGTTGAGATCGACGGAAGGAAAATTGAAAATTTAACAGGCTCTAATGTGATGGAAAATCTCATGACGGCGTTTAAAGAATTAATATCAGAAAAATGCTATAAACTAAACTATTAAATTTCAAGGCAAAACCATATGAATATTGATCTCATAAAATTATATAACCGAGCCATTTTCCTGGCGATCCTGACCATTGTCTTTAATATAGTAGAAGGATTGGTATCCATCTATTTTGGATTAAAGGATGAAACATTAACATTATTTGGTTTTGGAGTTGATAGTTTTATTGAAACCATTTCAGCGTTTGGTGTACTGGTGATGATTTATCGTATTCGAGCGAACCCAAAAAGTGAACGAGGTATATTTGAAATCACAGCGTTACGAATTACCGGGTGGTGCTTTTTTGGTTTGGCCGCCGTATTAACTATCTCTGCTTTATTGAATATATATCACGGCGTTCAACCGGAGTCAACATTTGCAGGAGTTGTCATTGCATCAATTTCTATACTGACCATGTGGTTTTTAATATCAACAAAGATATCGGTAGGCAAGAAATTGGATTCTGATGCGATTATATCAGATGCAAAATGCAATCAGGTTTGTTTATATATGTCCCTGGTGCTGTTGGTTACCAGTGGGATGTATGAATACTTCAAGATCCCTCACATGGATATACTTGGTGTGGCTGGGTTGGTTTATTTCTCGATAAAAGAGGGCAGAGAGGCATTTGATAAAGCGCGGGGGATTGATACTTGCTGTAGTTCAGATACTTGTGATAATTAAAAATAAAATTTCGAAAATTGTCACATAATCAATCTGATTTTACACTGGGAAACAATGAGAATTCATTCATAATTAAAATTAATTAAATTTTTTAAAAAAAAAGACTAAACATTTCAAAAAACCTGCCGATACTTATAATAATATGATTCAAGCATTCGCAAATATCCTATTCTATCATGAGTTTATACCTCAGAGAACGACTGCATTAAAAGATACAGCTGAAAACAAACAAGAAAAATCAGTACCTAATAAGAAAGATGCAATTGTCAATATTTCGTCTGAAGGACGAGAATTATTAAAAAACGCCCAGATTGAGCAGAAAATTGAATCAAAAAGTGATACCAATAAATTAGAAAATGAACTCAGCAAAGAAGAACAGAAACAAGTAGAAGAACTCAAAGCACGGGATGTTGAAGTCAGGGCTCATGAGCAGGCTCATTTACGAGCAGCCGGAAAATATGCCGCCAGTGGGACCAAATTTGAATATTCCAAAGGTCCGGATGGAAAACAATATGTTGTTGGGGGACATGTTGACATTGACACTTCTGAAATACCCAATGATCCAGAAGCAACAATTCAGAAAGCACAGGTGATTATCAAAGCGGCAAATGCGCCGATGACTCCATCTTCAAAAGACAAACAGATAGCCGCTCAGGCAGCCCAAATGGAAGCAAAAGCCCATACTGAATCAATCAACCAGAACAAAGATGAGGGAGCAGTCATACCAGAATATCCCAATTCAGTTGCTCCACCGCAAACTGCAGCAAATCCATATACTCAATCAATAAATGCTGCAGCTCAAAGTATCATGAACTTCATGATCTGATATCAATCCAAATAAAAATATTTTCTTCCGCATTCTTTATTATCCCTGTTAAAACATTTCAAATTGAAAATTCTGTTTTAGAAAACTAACAGTATTTGATATTGGAGCAAAACCATAATAATTAGTCAACCACCAGCATTTAAGCTGCTGTCCGTTTTCTCGAATTCCCTTTTTTAATAATGCTTTATGATGGTTAATCTTATATAATAGAATTAACATGACTTTTGTTATATAAGGAGTAGTCTTTGGAAAAATCAAAGCCAAAAATCACTGGTATAGGCGGTATCTTTTTTAAATCAAGTAATCCGGAAAAAATAAAAAATTGGTATGCCGACCACCTGGGTTTCAATACTGATGAATATGGTGTAATGTTTAAATTCAGAAAAGATGAAAATCCGCAGAAGACCGCATATCTGCAATGGTCCCCCTTTAACAATAACACTGAATATTTCAAACCATCAGAAAAAGAATTTATGATTAATTATCGAGTTGAAAATATTGATGGCCTGGTTGAAAATTTGATTGAGAAGGGTGTGGATTTGATTGGCAAAGTCCAATCTTTTGAATATGGCAAGTTTGCTCATATTATGGACCCTGAAGGGAATAAGATCGAGCTTTGGGAACCGATTGATGACTCATTTGACTCAGAGGAAAAATAGAATGACTAAAAATAAATATCAATCGATTTATAAAACTACCAATATAAACGGCAAGAGTATTTCAATTTTCTCTGCATTAATTTTATTATCAGCCATTTTTTCCTATAACTGGGTTGGAATCTTAATTAGTACGCTGATAATATGTTCTGGTTTGACAGAATTATATGGCAGAAAGCTTTTGATGGCAAAAAATCCGTTGGCAGCCATTCTATTACCAGCCAGTCAGTTTGGATTGGTATTAATCATATGGATTTACTCTACTATACAATATATGGCTTTTGATGCGGTGGAGGCGATGACAATGTTATCACCACAATCTTTGGATATGGTCAGGCTGATGGTTGCAAATGAGGAAGAATTTGTATCTCTTGTTGGTACAATATGGCATACAACATATATCGTCGCCATGTTAGTTACAGCTGTATATCAGGGCGGATTGGGGATTTACTATTACAAGGGAAGTCGTTATCTGCTCGCCAATCCTGAAGAATAAATTAGTTTTGACAGGGTTATTATGGCTGACAGCTCCTGCAACTGAAAATCAACAAATTAGTGTCATAAGTTAGTATTTAATTTGGCTCATAACTGAGTTGAATGAGGGCTATCTCATTGTATCGCTGAAAAAAAGCAGAGGGTATAAAACTTCCTGGGTCATCTGGGAGAATATTCTTATCTCCGTTTAAATTTTCAACCCGGTAAGTGATAATTACCTTAAAATCATTTTTTTTCACTGTAAAAGACGTAGAAATATTTGCGTCTTCCCTTGCCGCAAGTTCATTCACTCCACCAGGAATAAATTGCCTTCCTTCTGAGAAATATTGATAGAATAATGTGAGAGATTTCCAGTTAAGTTTTAGAGATGCAGTGCTCTTTGTTTCAGGTTTAAATGGAAATATTCGTGAGTCATTCAGATTGAGATAGGTGTGATTAAATGATAAGATTAATAAATCATGATATGTTCTATGAGATAGTCCTATATGAAATCCTGAAATTTCAGCCTGATCTGTCTGTACCGGAATTGGGGGAGAGGACGGCGGGTTTATATAATAGGATTTGTTGAAATACTGATTTTTAAAAATATCTGCCTCTGCAGATATTGACGTTGGAATATCACCTGAAAATATCAGTTCTGAGGTAACTCCCAAATTATAATCGTTTAGAATCTCCAACTTCAATTCATTGCCGCGATATGCATGGATAGGTGTCACTTCAATATTGAAGATGTCCCTTAAGATTGGTAGTCTCATATCTTTACTCATTGTGGAAAATATTGTATAGGAGAATTGTTTATATCGGCCTTCAGCACTAATGCCAATTTTCCTGGTTCGGATTTTGTAATTCGATTTCCATAGCGATGTATCTATGCTTGAACCGCTGTATGGAGGGAATAAATCATGCTCATCAAATTTTGATAACTCTGTTTGACCTTCTTCAAATCTATATCCAGATTCAATGGATATTCGATCGATCATTGGGGAAATATTATAAGAATGGAATTTTAGGGTAAGGGCAAGAGCGGATGATTCTCTGAAAATATCAACATCAGTATTTCGAATATACACAGTATCGATGTTGTAATTTGATGATCCAATAAAGTCCTGAGATGATTTTGAAAGAAGGACTGCAGCAGTAATGTCATTCCAATTGATAGATTTGACGAATCTGAAACCCTGATTTTTATCTCGGGAATTCTGTCCCATAGAGGAGACCTCCCAATATGAATCACTGTTTGAATCGCGCCTGTCAGTCCATTGAAATGTCCAGTTTTCCCCGGCAAATGGAATCCTGCCAACATACTGAATAGAAGTCTGGCTGGTGCTATCAGCAATAAAACCGTCTGAAGCATTTGTATTCAATTTATGCGATTGTGTAAAGTGTCTTACAAACAGGTCACCACATGAAAAATGATTGGATAAGGCAAGTGTTGAATATTTGTTGACATGATTTGTAGTAAGTGTAACCGGTCTGTCTTTCCTTGAAAACTGGTAAGAGAGGCCAATATATTTTGTGGCAAAACCCATATTGTAATAGCGATCACGGTCAAGCCGGTATATTGAACTTCCGCCATATTTCATTCCAAATGTATTTTTATTGATGGGTTTCGATTTCAGGTTAAGCACGCCGCCAAAATAGCCTGATCCCATGAGGATGGATCCGCCGCCTTTGATGACCTCAACACCTTCCATTTCATAGAGATTGATTGAAGATAAATCAGCATTCCCATAATACGGCGTGTTCATCAGGACACCATCCACAAAGACACCAACTTCATTTGAATTTGATCCGCGGATACTAATAGTTTCTCTACCACTTAAATCCCGGGAGATTATGATTGAGCTTTTATCGCTTAATGTCTGTTCAAGATTTCTAAATCCAGATTCTGTGATATCGGTATTACTTATTTTTATAATACTGGATTTTACTTCCTGTCCTGAGAGATTTCCTTCTCCGCTTATTGATAAGACCGGGGCCTGCAGGCTGGATTCAATAAGATGAATTTGTAGAATTTTGGACTCTGAAAGGGTCACTGATTGTGTTTCATAACCAATGTGGGAAAATGATAATTCGATGGGCAGGTCGCCTGAAACAGTAAAATTAAAATAGCCGTTTTTATCAGAATTTGTACCGATTGTATCAGGGGGACAATAAGCCGAAATATTTACATCAGGAAGGAATATGTCTGATCGTGAATCCTGTATATATCCGCTTACCTGGATATTACTAGAATAAAGAACTCCTGTTAATATAATGATAATTGATAGAATATATCTCGGTAAGATCATAAATATTGTGATTATTTTATGGAATCACTTTGACTTCTTCTCCATATCCTTGATGGACTTATCTAATTTTTCCAATCTCAATTTTTTAGAATTAATTCTTTCTTCAACTTCAGCTTTTTTATCACCCTTGGTGATTTCCAGCAGTTTTTGCTTCCAGTCATCCTGTCCATATTGATTTGGTTTGGATATATTTTCCAGATAATGTTCATCACGATATATTGAGTCAAGCAATCGTTCTCTCTGCTCCTTACGGGTGACTATTACATTGGAAAGGTTCTTTTTCCATTCCAGGTGTTTAGTCTGCATTTCCGCTCTTCCCACCCTGAAAATTCGGTCACAAGTATCATGAAAGCGACCCCATATTTTGTCGCTGAATTTCCATGGTACAGGTCCAGTTTCCTTCCACTTTTTTTGAAGTTCTTTTGCTGCATCCATTGATTTTGAAATATCACCGGTAAGAGATAATTCTTCAACCTGTTTGCATAATTCCTCTTTGATTTCAAGGTTTTTGTAGAATCCCTTTTCTGTCTCTTCACGATAAACCTTTAAGCGTTTTTCAAAAATATTTAATGAGCTTGTGAATCGACTTTTTATAGCTTCAGATATTTCATCAGGAAGGTCACCGACTTCATCCCATTTTTCCTGCAATGATTTAAACTTTGCCTCAGTGGTATCGAAGTATTTTGTGTATCTAAGTTTTTCAGCCTTTTTACACAGTGCTTCTTTGAGCTTAAGATTTTCCCTCCACTCAGGATTTAGTTCATCATAATATTTCTCTCGGTTATTAAAAAAGGTATCTGCTGCCGATCGGAATCGTTTCCAAACCATATCAGATTTTTCACGGGGTATAAAACCGATTTTTTTCCATTTGGATTGCAGTTCCTTATATGTCTCAGCTGTTTCCTTCCAATCTGTCGATTCAATCAAAGCTTCGGCTTGACGACAGAGATCTTCTTTTTGGGCAAGGTTTTCTAATTTCTGCTGATCGCGAAATTCATTTCTTCTTTGAAAGAACGAGTTGGCACCTAATTGAAATCTTTTCCAAATTGCATCAGACATTTCATTGGGTACATAACCAATATTTTTCCATTCAGTTTGCAATTCTTTTATTCGGGTCTCTGTTTTATCCCATTCATCAGATTCGTAAATCGACTCAATTTCCACACATAAAAGTTCTTTTTTATCTAACAGAGATTGCCATTCATTTTCCCGGGATTTAAAATATATTTTGCGATTATTGTAAAATGTATTCAGTGCCAGACGGAATCTTTTCCAGATGTCATCTTTGAGATTCATCTGGACATGTCCAATTGTCTTCCATTCTTCCTGCAGTTTATTTATTTCAGTCTCAGCCTTTTTCCAATTTTCCGGGTTGGTGAGGGCTTCAGCATTGACACATAATTCTTCTTTCTTTTTCAGATTTGAAACTAATTCTTCCTGATGTTCTTCAAAATATTGAGTTCTTCTTAGATAAAAGCGATCAATGGCTGCCTGAAACCTTTTCCAAATTGCATCAGAATCCCCCATCGGTACAGCCCCGACTTTTTTCCAATCCTGTTCAAGCTGTGATAGTTTATCTTCAGCATCCGGCCAATCATCTGATTCGCAAATAACCTCTGCCTCCTCGCAAAACTTTTCCTTGAGCTGCAAATTTTGAACTTTTAGATGCTCAAGTTGAGAAAAGTATTCATTCCTGTTCTGATAGTGCGTATTTATGGCAAGCTGAAATCTATCCCAGATTGATTTTGAGATATTGCCTGGAACAGGACCGGTCTTTTTCCACTTTTTTTCCAAATCAATAAGCTTGTCACCTGATACCTTCCAATCTTTGGACAAACTAACTTCCTCTGCTTCCAGACATATTTTTTCTTTGAGGATTAGATTTTGTTCCATTTCATGCTGATGATACAAGTCATATTGTTTATGCAATGACTCTATTGCTGCTTCAAACTTTGATTCAATTGCCGGTTTCTGCCTGGGAGGTACATCACCGCAAAGATTCCATTTATCCTGAAATCCTATTATAATGCTTTCAATTGCATTAATATTGTCATCTGAAACTGGAGCTTTAGCCTCAGTACAAATTAATTCTTTGTCATCGAGATTCTTATTCAGTACAGTCATAATATCCAGGTCAAGCTTTTTCAAATCTTGTATTAGTGATTCAAAATCACCCATCCCACGATTCTGGATTACCTGTTCCAAAAGGGATTGACATGAGATGAGCAGTTGTCCATCCACATGATTTGATTGAGATTTTTTCAGTATCTTTGAGTACTGTTGATGGAATGTTTCAAAATCAGATTCAAACTCAGGTTTGAATGGGTTTTCTGGAAGATGTTCTTTGGTCTGGTTCATTTCGCCTTACTACAAATCAATTAATTATAAACGTACTACGCCTAAAGTGATATTTCATCAATTAACTTCAGGTATTCTATCCAAAGTTAAACGGAATGAAATCATTTCAGCAAGTGAGAACGAGATATATTCGATTACAGTTTGTAAACAAAATATCTATTAAATTTGAAATTATCCAATATTGGCAACTATTATCAATAGATCTGAATACAATTCAAAATAAAAACATAAAAAAAAGCCCTGAAATAATCAGGGCTTTCAAATTTAAGAAAAGAGTCTTTAGAATTAACCTACTATGGTGATTTCCTCAACTTGGTAGATCCATCCTAGATTTTCATCAAATGACCAATTCTCAACAATTTCATCTGGAGTGATTTCAATTGCAGGTGTATTATAAATCCATCCATAATTATCATCAAAACTCCAATTTTCAGTATCAACGTTTGTTGGAGTTACTTCCAACATCGGTGCGTTGTACATCCATCCTTTTTCATTATCTAATGTCCAGCAATCACGGCTTTCAACATTTTCACATACTACAGGTGTAGCTTCATTTGATTGACCTGCAAAAACAAAAAACATTCCGATGACGATAACTGCGCTTGTAACTAATTTTTTTAACATGACTCTTTCCTTTATTTTTAATTCTTTTTTCATAAACTTGATCTTTCTGTTGCAAAGGATGTGCCAATGTCAAAATATGATAATAATCTATATTTTATAATCATATAAAATCAATAATAACAAAAGAATATATTTTCATATATTTATGATAATACATGCATCATCACAATATATATAACTTGTTTGTGTCCGATTCTATATCTTTTGCTGTCCGCTTTCGTACGGCAGGAGAGAGAGCGACGATAATGTGAATTCAAATTTGATATCAGATAGACATAGTTTCACTAAGATTTGTTATATTCCTCTTATATAGGTAAAGTATGATCGATATAAATACAATGAATACAATAAGATATATAAATTGTAACGTAATGTATCTCATTTGAATAAATTATATCGTTTTGGTATGACTTTTTGATATATTGATATGAATATTTGTCTAGAAACCACATCTTGGTTTTGATTAATCAGGGTAAACTATGCGCTCAGAAATCTACTAATTATTGAGGAAACGTATTGGATAATATTAACTGGTTTGAAATAATAGGTTATGTCGCATCGGTTTTGGTTGCTATATCTCTAACAATGAGCTCAATTGTGAAATTGAGAGTTCTCAACTTAATCGGGGCAATTACATTTACAATATATGGAATGTTAATTAACGCCTATCCCATTGCCATGGTTAATGGTTTTATAATTATTATTAATATTTATTTTCTTTTCGATATGTACGGCCGGAAAGAATATTTTTCTATTATGGTTGTGGATAAAGAATCAAAATACAAAAGTCACTTTATCGAATTTTACCAGGATGATATACTCAATTATAACCCTGGTTATGATTTTTCACTTGAGAAGGATCAATGTGTATTTTTCATTCTGCGGGATATGCTTCCTGCGGGTTTGATGATTTTGGAAAAAAATGATGGGGGGTCCCATTTTGTTGTATTGGATTATGTCATACCAAAATTTCGCGATTTTAAAATTGGGTATTTCCTGTTTCATGATAATTCCAGGATCTTAAAATCAAAAGGCATCAAAAGTATATACACATCTATGGGCAACAATAAACATCAGAAATATCTATTAAAGATGGGATTTACCAGATCTGTTTACCAGGGGGAGGAAGTATTTGAAAAAAGTTTATTTAACTAATTAATATTCTCAAATATTTTCAATCGTCCCGTCACTGAGTATCCTTGACACAGCGGATTGAAAATCCAAATTTCATACTATTAGCAGCTGTGCCCGAAATTGTATGAGCATAACTCAAACATTATTTCCCTGCATTGCTACTGCTATTCTGATTTGATTACTAAAAGTGACCGTCAAAACTCAAGCTGGTAAAATAACCTGTATTGTTGTAGCTGTATCTGCCAAGCAGGCATAATATGAATAAAAATTGCATCTATGCATGCAATTGACTTCAAAATCGATATGACCGGCACGTATAAAATATGGTCGATATTACCGATTCGAAAATTAATTTGACCTACTTCATCATCCCTTAAATCATGAATCTTGAAATGATAATAGGAGACATGACCCAAAATGCCATCAGCCGGGAAAAATGAAACATTTTTTAAATGCACATTTTCATTTTCGAGAGTCGAAGGCATGTCAATATTCTATTTTGTAATATCGATTTTGAGCTTATAGAGATTTGTTTTCATTAATTCCGGCCCATCATCCTGTGAATTATTAAACCTTATGTGATGATTTGAATATGACTTAAACAAATGGAAAAACTATTGTGAAGTAAAATGTCTATTTGCGACCAGTTGTTGAATTTGTGACAATCCAGATTTATCAGCTTCGACTACAATTTTTCAGTACTCAGATTTACAGATCATAATTATATTTAGACAGAATAGAAAAGACCGTGTTTGTATCTAACAGAAAACTTAGCGGGTATTGATGAGCAGTATCAGTAGAATTGCCTTTATTTTTTAATTCGGATATTTTTGCTTCAATTAAATCATCTTCAATGCTGAACATCTGATTTCGGTCAGGACCAGACCAAAGTTTTCCAATAACATCATAATGCAGAATGGTATGGGGATTATCATCATCCAATCCTCTTACGATTTGAAAAGAATCGGAATTATCAAGTGCAGTAGGTTTAATGATGGAGATAATTTGCTCATTTATGCTGCCTCTAAATGCCGCACCACCCCAAAAAGGATTATCGAAATACATTCCGCCATATATGCCGAGGGCAAGATTTATATCTGATGTCTTTAACTGCAAAAAATCCTTTTGCCAGACAAGAATCATATCCTTGAGTTGGTTCTTTTCAAAAGTACAGGATTTCCGCTCACTCTCCCAGATGTTGGTGTGGCGCATCGTCCTCAAAATTAATGTTTTCACTCAAATCCTCTCTGAAAATTATAGATAATTGACCTTAACGTATTCTAAATTCAGCAGTTTGTCTTCAAAATTGATTTTATAGATACTTGCAAATCTAATGAGAATATTTTCAGCCTGGTTTATATTTCAAATTTACCAACTTAAGCTAATTCATTACCACTTCCAGCATTCCAAATAACCTTAAACTTGAAGTCGTTGCCTGTGATAGAGATGCAATGAGATATTGCTAAACCGTCTCCAATAATAACCAATATGTCCACTATCAGTTCTAATTTCAATAGCATTTATGGTGGATGGGGGAGATTGTTAATTCCAATAACTCCAATAAATCTTTTGATTAAGCAAAGTGAATCTAGTTTGAGAAAATAATCAATTATGGATAATGTCAAAAAATAATGTCTGCTCAACGTCTCTACCTTTTACTGAGATAATAGATAGATTTATTCATCCAGGAGTTTAATTGTAATTGGAATTTCAAGCTTTTTTATTTTGAAATAAAATGTGCCATATACCTTATAAGCGACATCTTTTTTCTTTAATTTTTTTACTAATGATTTTGTTGCGTTTACGGGTTCTACAAATACTTTGGCAGGCAGTATTTCAGTTTGACCGACAGCAATAAACAATCTTTTGGAAGTTGTCGACCTGGCAACCAGTTTATTATCAACGTATACAGTAAGATCAAGTTTATTCATGGATAAATCCATATCGATTGTATTTGTAACATTGACATTTATATCGAATACAATGTCTATTGAAGGTCCCTTAATTCCACTTAATGAGATTTTGGCTTTATTTGTTTTTATCGACGGTTCAATGGATTGAAGTGTAAACTTACAAGTTTCTATCGCTTTGGTTGTATTCTCAATTTGTTTAACTGCGGCACAGCCATTAATAATGAGTGAAATGTAAATGATAATCGATAAGTTTGTGATAACTTTCATAGTGGCTCTCTTTCTGGTATTATAATAATAAAATTCAATGATATTACATTTATAAAAGGAAACTGATGTTGCACACCTTTATATAAACTTTTTGATCTAAAATCCAGCCTGTCGATAGTATTATTAAATTGAAAAACTTGATTACCTCAAAGAGATATTTAGGCATACCAAATGATTTTCTCAAATGCTAATTGGCTATAATGATAGAGATGATTTGGATAATGTCCAAAATATTTATGTCATCGTCAACATTAAAATCAGCTGACCACAATAGGCAGTATTCTGTATTTGGTTCAATACCGATGATCAGATTGACCAAAACAACCAGATCCAACACATTGAGTAAACTATCATTATTTAGATCACCGAGTATCCAATTATTCTCACAGAAGTTAAATGCTGCGTTGACAGCATCATAGGCATTTAATCGTCCGTATCCAGCCTGCTCATTCCATCCATCACTGTAGATATTAACAGATGTACTTTGCATAATATTGCGCACCTCATATGCTGTTAATTCCGGATTGATGGATACCATCAGGGCAGCAATCCCTGCTGCATGGGGGCAGGCGGCTGAAGTGCCATTAAAGAAGGATGTGTAACCTCCATCTATAGTGGTTGTATTTATCAAAACTCCAGGAGCTAAAAAATCAAGATGGGGTCCATAGTTGCTGCCCCAGCCGGTTTCTCCATCACATGAAGAAGGATTCTTTCGCTGATTGCAGGGAGACAGAGCACCAACGGCTATGCAGTTTTCATAATTTGAAGGATAAGCAGGAATGTCACTATTATCGTTGCCGGTGGCAGCAAATACTACAGTCCCATTATCAACTGCGGCGTTTATAGCACTATTAAAAAACTCCATATATGATCCCCCGGCAAGGCTCATACTAATAACCCGGGCACCATGATCTGTAGCCCAGATCACCCCGTTTGCAACATCAGTATTGTCGCCGCCGGCACTGGAATTTAAAATCTTCACAGGCATGATATGGGATCCCCATGAAACGCCGGCAATGCCTTGATCATTGTTTCCTATGGCGGCAGCAATACCTGCACAACCTGTTCCATGTCCGTTATCATCTGTTGCATCGTTATCATCATTTACAAAATCATATCCTTGGACCATTTTCCCGGTAAATTCCAAATGCCTTTCATTGATGCCAGTATCCAGGATGGCGATAATTGAATTCGACTCACCAGTGGTAATATCCCAAGCCAGGTCTGTATCTGTATCGCAATCTGGAATCCCAACATCCTGATAACCTGCCTGACCAAAATTATCGTGAGCCCATTGCTCAATATAGTATGGATCATCAGGAACTACTGCAGCATGAACCTCATAATCCGGTTCAGCGGTGATTATTGTTTCATAATTCATCAGATCACCTATAATTGCATTTATATTTACGGCAGTATCAAAAGTTAAAAGGTAGAATTGATGTAAATGGTGTTTAAAATGACGATCAGAGAAATTTTGCCAATCTTTGAAAAGTGGTTTAAGGCTATGAGCCCCCTTGTCTTGCAGATAGGTATTTATTAACAATGGTGACTTTAAGTTAAGTGCATCGGATTGGCCGGGTAGTGGCGCGATGCCATCTTGAAACTGTATAACAATCCGGTGGGCAGATGCTATATTACCATTTATAATTGTGGTGGTCTCATCTGCCAGAGATATAGACATGAGGATTGTAATTATACTGATATGCAGAATTTTCAGCATGGAGAATTTCCTGAATTTTGAATGTAATAATCTACAGTAAATATTTTGATATATCACAGCCGGACTTTGTGTTAATCGGATTCAAAAGTCAAATACACAATCCATTTGAGTATTACTTTATCAAATAAAAAATTCCCCGACGTAATGAAGGAGGATTTGGATGTGTGACCCAGGCAGGAATCGAACCTGCGGCCACCGGTTTATAAGATTATTGGTAATTGTCATTAAGTCAGTAAATACAGCATATTATCACATCGTGGATTTCTTGTTCCAAGTGGCTGTTCCCTTTTTTGTGATAATCAGTTGTTCACTAAAATTTATTATGCCCATGAAATTATTACTTATTAATTACGTAATTATTATCACAAAGTATGTGGTCTAATAGCCTAATCCCCGACGCATCGAACAGAGGATCCGCTTCTCTTAAAGATACTGCTACGGTTCACGTCCGAATTATCGTAACTCAGTACCCGGTGCCAGGCGCGGTTATTATTGTAGGCTGTAGAAGACCAGAACCAACCGATTTCGCCTACAAAGATGTAGTAACCATTGCCGTAGCTACGGTAACCACCTGGAAGGGCAGTAAAACCAGACGAACCAAATGCAGGATCATTTTCCAAACTTCCACTAAACCATAAGTCAGCATTTCCGGCCAGCTGGCTGCCTTGATCTGTCCCTCTATTATCGCTATCATGAGCCTCTTCATAACTCATTCCCATGTACATTTCCAGTTCCATCCATTCTTCATCAGTCGGGATATGAAAATCTTCTGGGCAGACACCCCTGGAATCGTCAACGGCATACCAGTTGTAAAGATTACCGTAGGTTTCCGCATTGACCGGGTCATCGTTGTAAACCGCATAAGCACCGGTTTCTGTGTCGTTCAGATTTATCCATCCTGAATCATTGAACCCAGTTGGAATCTCTTCACCATTCCGGTAATGAGTTACTTTCAGATTTTCCGCCATCCAGAGTTGGTCACCAAGTTGGATGGTATCATATATGTTGCCATCTATATCGATGCAGGTATCATCAGCATATTCACAACCCCCATCGTCAATATTTGCATCAGGATTGTAGTTTATTGCTTCAGGATCAGTACAGCCATACACATCTACACTGAAACAATCGAATAGAATACAATCAATCGTATCAACAACGTCAATTACATTTAAATCACCATCTCCATTCCAGTCACATTGACTGCCATTCCAACAATTGGTCAAAATGCAATCAACCATTGAAACCACGTCTAATACATCCACAGTTCCATCATCATTCCAGTCGCATTGGGCGAGGATAGGGGAGATTGTTGTTAATATGATCATTAGTAGTCTTTTCATTGGTTTCTCCAAAACAAAAATCTGCAGGTATCCCCGCAGATTTATTTTTTTAATATGTAAATGTATTTGCATGTCATTAAGTTGTGAATACTTCTCCAAAAGTGTAAAAGAATTTACCAAATATTGTAGAATTACCTTTAGTTTTTTAGATTATATGTTTTTACGATAAATTGTGAAAAATGGGGGAGATGCGATAAATGTAATAAAAACAAAAAATCCCCCGACGAAATGAAGAAGGATTTATTCTGTGACCCAGGCAGGAATCGAACCTGCGACCGCCGGCTTAAAAGGCCGTTGCTCTACCGACTGAGCTACTGGGTCACTTACTCAAAATGAGTTAATAAACAACAAGGATATAAAAATCTGTACGCCATCAAGGGATCGAACCTTGGACCGACGGATTAAGAGTCCGGTGCTCTACCAACTGAGCTAATGGCGCAAAGCAGTAAATACTGATCCCAAAAGAGCCTATAAAATTATAGAATCTGGATAACCATGAGCAATAAAAAATAATTAATTATTTGGAATAATTTGGGCGATGTGGAAGAATCCCCGTAAATTACCTACTGCTATTTAACATTGGGGGCGTCAGGTTTCGACGGGTATGTAAAAAGTACGATCGCATGTGGAGGATTTCTGGTCACCTCCTAAAATATCCAGGAAAAACAATAAATGCCGATAACGGCTACTTAGCTGCCGCTTAACTGACAGCAGCCATCTTATCATGAATCTGCCTGTGGTTTATGAATAAGGTGTCATCTTTAGCAGGCTGGTTTGGATCTTTGTCTGTGAGATTCAAATGAGATATTTCAGACTGGCTTATCGGGCAGTTGATCATTTCTAAACGATAAGTAAGACACTCTAAATGATCTAAACATGTAGAAGTCTTGCTGGAGTATATTCGGACGGCGGTTCAATTCCGCCCGCCTCCACACAAAGTATAATTCACCTTGTAATCAATCTCCTAATTCCAAAATTCTCAAATCTATATTCGTTAATCGCCATTCGAAATTCAATTCGTGAAAATTAGATAAAATAATAATTCAGTCTATTTGAATATCGAACACCGAACAGGGAATGATGAATTAGGAAGGTTAGACAACAAATTGATATTAGCACATTAAAAATAAATATTGCCATTCAAAATTTGGACTAATTGAATAATGAACTCAGAACAAGGAATGAAGAATAATGATCGAAATATAAGAATTTGACGTCGTTTATCAATTTTCCAGAATCCCATTTCTGCAATCAAAATTCGTTAATCGTCATTCGAAATTCAGATTGTTCAAACTAGATTAAATAATAATTCAGTCTATTAGAATATCGAATACCAAACAAGAAATGATGAATTTAGATTTGGGTAGCCAAACCAACTTCGCCAATCAATTTCCCAAACTAAATCTGCAATCAAAATTCATTAATCGCTATTCGAAATCCCACAAACTCAATCTACAATCTAAAATCTAAAATCGTTAATCGTCATTCGAAATTCAAAAAAGCCGCTATATAAATCCCCATTTAGAATGGATTGATCAATGAGAATCGCACATATGACAGTGGAGTTTTATCATCTTTCCAGTCTTCGATCAATTGTGCCTCACCGACACCGATAAAGAAAACAGGTGATCCGCCAAATTGCACACCAAATTTAAATTCGTATCCGGCAGTGGTAATCCAATCATCATTCGGTCCTGAGTACTGCCCTCCCCATACATTACCAAAATCAGAGATAAGAGCACCCGTTACTTCCCCAATACTGATTCCAAGGATACTCACCGGCAGGGAAGGCAGGAACGGGAATCTGAATTCTGCAGTGCCAAAAACCATTTGATCACCGATACGGACTCCATCCCAACCTCTTGGGTTTATATTTTCCGGCAGACCAAATGTACCTGAGCTTCCTGGCCCATAAATTGGGGTGTCATTTGAAAAACCAACATAATCCTGTGCCGGAGGACTGCCTTGGACATTCTCACCAAGAGCCCTTAAAAATACACTTCCAAATCCTGCGTCCAGATTAATAAAAGCATCAGCCTTATATTTTTGATAGGAAAAGTCTCCATACATATCGTCTATGGCAATTTGAGAGTTCAAATTAATACCCCATCCCTGATGCGGCAAGGCAATATTTCTCTTATCCGGTCGACGGTTAGTCCATTTATAATCGACACTGATGATACCTTCATCACCTTCTTGCGGGACGGGTAGATCAGTAAATTCATGTGGCAATCCATCATCATTTTCCATTTCGACAATTTCACGATTTTGAATAGACAATCCAAGAGTGACCATATGGTTGGATGACATATTTGTGCCAGAATTATATGGCTGAGAAACCCAAATATTAACACCATCAAACTTTTCCAGTAATCCACTGTCGCTTTCATCGTAAAATCTAAATGACCAATTGCTATTGTAAAAATAGTTGAATCCCCATAAGGGACCATGCTGGGCATTGATATATTGGGCCACAAGGAATGGATAATCTAAATTCCAGGTACTGCCGCCAATGATCTGAACAAAATGTTTACCCAGAGCATCGGTCCAAATAGTTCCAGCAGAAATCACATCAAGAGGGATAACAAATGATGACATATGTTTCCAATTCTTGTAAAAGGTATATGGTTCTGTTTTCAGGATTTCCGGATTATTATTGGCATCAAATGGGGCAATCATATGTTCGGGGAATGTGTTCATCCATGTTGTGTATTTATCTCGAATACTCAATGGAGCGGTATCCGCTTTTCTTGCCGGATCAATCTGGACAATTCTAACTGAGTCTGCTGTATTCATTGTTTTCGCCAGGATAGTTTCCCCTTTGGGAGACCACTGAATACCCCAAATGGCTTCATCGGTATCGGTATTCTGGATCAGCTCATTATTATTGAGATCTAAAGTAAACAGATTTGGTGTACCATTTCGATGTGATGTAAATGAGATATGCTGATTGTCAGGATGCCAAACGGGATAGTAGTCTACCCAGGGATCACTGGTGACGGTTTTTGTCTCACCGGATTTTAAATCCATAACAACAATATCAGTATTGCCATCAGCGGCGGCTTTGGCAAATGCCAATGAATTACCATCTGGTGACCAGGCTGGGGACATGATCTGTATATCCTCGGTAAAGTGAGTCAATGCTGTTACCTGTCTATCTGATAAATTCATGCTGAAGAGATTTGAGATATTATTTTTATGAGTCACATACACTATGGAATTTCCATCAGGTGACCAAATTGGATAAGAAGCACGCTGATCGTTGGTGAGCCATGATTTTATTCCATCATAATACATTCTTAAATCAAAAACCATAGATCCGTGTGTTCCAAACCGATATTTGGCATACACCAGTTTTGAGCCATCTGGTGACCAGGAAAAGGAAGAATGAAAACGTCCAAAATCAATTTCTTCGTTTTTATAAACCGCCTTCTCCTTTTTCTTATTCTCACCATTTTCCTTATCCTCATTTTTATCCTTGGAAGCAAAAAGACCCTTCTTTTTCTCTTTCGCTTTAGAGGTATCCTGGGTGGCTATAACAAGTGACTGATCGAGGTAATTTAAATCATTGACGCCGGTGAGAGCGATTTTCAGACTATCGGGAGAGAACTGAAATCCCGATAAACTACTCATCGGCAAGGTAGCAGTATCACCAATTTCCTGAGTTGATTCTTTCTGGGCTTTATAGCCATAATAATAGGTAAACATGACCTGACGCCATTCCTCGTTAAATTGGCTGACGGACATATGCGTATATTTTTTGAATGATTTTTTAAAACTAAAAAGACCCAGCTTATTTCGTTCGGTAAATATTTTGACAATTGTGGAATCACCAAACATATCACTCATTAATTTAATTTTTGAAAATCCATCATGATGGGGATCCATCTCAGATGTTTTATTTCTGTAAACGTGATATTTATGTGATAAATCAGAACGGTATGGTCGCCATTTTTCAGTATAATATTCGGCAAGGCCTTCCACGACCCAGCCTGGCGTTCCGGAAAACAGAAATCCAAAAGGCTGCGGCATCCATGAATCAACCTGGTTAAAGAAAATGATATGCTGTAATTCATGCGTGAGGACCTGCTTGAGCCATTTTCCATCTTCAAGCCAGATGGCAGCATCATTCTGATCCACCCAAATAAAAGTCTGATTGGTCCACATGGCATAACCATTAAGTATTTCATCTTCACTGGTAAAAATAATATCGATTCTTGGAGTCGATTCCAATCCTGCCTGTTTTAAAAGTACTGGATAAGCCTGTTCGGCGATAGCAGCACCTTTTGCAGCAATTTCCTCAATGCCATTATGGTAATGCACGTTAAAATTCTCAGTTTGAATTGTCGTCCATTCCAATTCTGAATGGACTCTGCCCGTCCACAGCCATGTACCCTGTGAGAAACAGAAGCTGGATAACAAAAGAAAATAGCAGATTAATTTATAAATATTCATGTCACACCTTATTTTTTAATATTAATATTATTGTTGACGTCAACAATCATTCTAATAATTTGTCTTTTCCTAATGGAAACCATTAAAATGATTAAATATCATTTTCATATTTGATACCCACGACTAAAGTCATGGGCTACTTCTAAATATGTGAAACCAATAAATTAATTGAATCTTGTACCCAGGATTAAATTCATGGGTTGATTCGAATTAGAGGATCCACCAAAATGATTGAATTACTCCAGGCTCATTTGATACCCAAGCTTATAATTGTGGGCAGTAATTACTCTATTCTTTTGCCTTGATGCTCAAAACCAGGGAAATGTCATCCGCTACTCAGGAGCCATCCGGTGACAATGGGGGTCAAACCATTGACAATAAATTGGACGGCAATAACCATGAGGATAAGACCCATAATGCGCTGCATGACCCTGAGACCGGCAGTCCCAAACTTGGCGGTGAATTTATTCGCCAGTAGAAAAATTATGTATGTAAGCACCATTACAATAATTATGGTAATTAGAAATACCGCTTTGTCTATAAAATTTGTCGCTTCAGAAGATAGAATCATCACGGAAGTAATCGCACCAGGTCCGGCAATGAGAGGGATGCCAATGGGTGTAAAGGCGATCTCGTCTTTATCCTGAGCTTCCTCTTCTTCTTTTGGAGTCGATTTTGTTCTGGAAACTTTTCCTTCCATCATTCCCATACCCATCTTAAAAAAAAGTATGCCGCCGACAATTCTGAAGGCATCCACTGTAATACCAAAAAATGTAAAAATTAATCTACCAATCATCATAAATATTATAAGAACAGATGTGGCCGTGAGTATTGCTTTGAGGAGTACTTTCTTTTTCTCCCTTTCATCAAAATGTTCCACCATTGACAGGTATACAGGGCTGAGTCCAATGGGGTTCACCAGGGAGAAAAGTGAAAAAAATGAAATTAAGAAGTATTGAAAATAGGAGGGAAGTACGGTGGAGAGATCCATTACATTTTTTCTGGAGCAGACAGACCCAGCAGAGTGAGTCCATTAAAAATAACAATCCGGAAGGCGGCAATGAGGACCATCCTGGCTGCCGTTAATTCTGCATCATCTGATATCACTCTTTCATGGGCATAAAATTTGTGAAATATTGATGCCGTTTCCTGTAAATATGTGGCAATCGATTGCGGTTCAAGACTAATGGCGGACTTGCGCACAATGACGGGGAAATCCAGGAGTTTGCGAATTAGTCTTAATTCAATATCTTTGGTCAGGATGTCCAGTGATGTTTCCAAATCTGGTTCAATCTCTATGGCTTTTGCTCTTGCCATAATACTGCAGACCCTGGCATGGGCATATTGAAGATAAAATACTGGGTTCATATCGGAATGGTCTCTGGCCAGATTTAAATCAAAGTTCAGATGAGTATTCATCCCACGCATGATGAAAAAATATCTCACCACGTCAGCACCCACATCCTCAATAAGCTGATCCAGCGAGATGAAATTTGCTTTTCGAGTAGACATTTTTACCTGTTCACCATCCTGATAAATTGTTACAAACTGGTGAATCAGTACTTCGATTTTTGTCGTATCATTATCGAGAGCATCCAAAACAGCGAGGACATCCGGATAGGCATCGGCATGGTCCGCACCAAAAACATCGACAATTTTATCATATCCTCTTTCAATTTTTTCCCTGTGATAGGCCATATCCGGGAGACGATAGGTCGGCTCTCCAGTGGATTTCACCAAAACCTTATCCGCTTCACGACCAACGGTTGTGCCCTTGAACCAGGTAGCATTATCCTTTGAATATATGAGATCAAGAGCTTTTAGATCATCGAGGATTTTCTGGATTGAACCATTATCATACAGTTCCTTCTCATTAAAGAATGAATCAAAAACCAGGTGAATATCCTTCAATGTTTTTTTTATATCATCAAAGATGAGTTTCTCAGCGCTATCCCTGAAAATTGACGCCTCAGGTTGTCCGATATTGGCAGAACCGATTTCCTCAGAAATTGTGGCAGCGATATCTTTTATATAATCGCCTTGATAATAGTCTTCAGGAAAATCAATTTCCTGACCACAAATTTGGAGATAACGATTGTAAACAGAAAGACCAAGCATCTTCATTTGGCGGCCGGCATTGTTGAAATAATATTCGCGCTGAACATCAAATCCGTTCCAATCCAGAATACTGCTGACACAATCGCCAAGAACAGCACCACGACCGTGACCGACAGTAAGGGGTCCGGTAGGGTTAGCACTGACAAATTCCACCAATGCTCTCTTACCATTACCTGAATCGTTTTTACCCCAGGAGTCTGACTCAGTAAAAATGGATTTTAATTGACTGTAATAATAATCCGGATTGATTCTGAAATTGATAAAACCAGGATTGGCTGCATGAATTTCACTAAAGAAATTTTCATCGGTATCCTGTATATCGGCAATTATTGTCTCGGCAATAACCATTGGCGACATTTTCAATTCTTTGGCCAGGGTTAAAGCGACATTTGAAGCAATATCTCCCAGCTCAGGACGATTAGGCGACTGAACAGAAAAAGGAGTGATTTTGTACCCTAAGCGGGTGAGAGATTCAGTTATAAAAGAAGAGACCTTCTCGATCATTCCTTGCCCTCATCGGATATTTCCGTGACAATTGCGTCTCCCCATAATCGTTCAAGATTATAAAATTCGCGGGCTTTAGGACTAAAAACATTTATAACGATGTTTACATAATCCATGAGGATCCATTCCATGCTTTGAATGCCTTCAATATGCCATGGTTTTATCTTTTCTTTTACGAGTTCATCTTCGATATGATTTTTAATCGCTCGTGCCTGCGGATGCGAATCCGCTGTACAGAGTATAAAAAAATCAGTCATCGGAGTTACTTCACGGACATCAAGAAGGATTATATCCTGTGCTTTTTTATCCAGCATGAGTGATCCAATTTTGTTGGATATTTGTTCTACAGGTTCAGTTTTACGCTTTTTATTCATTGGTTATTTTATTATTGGATATTTAGTTGTGATTAAAAATTGTTGTTGATAACAATTAACATTTAAAAAATGTCATGAAAAGATCAGGGCTCTTTATAATGAAGCGCTTCTTTGAAGGAAGTTAAATCATCATAATCCTGCCCAATAATAATTGTGGCATCAATTACAGCATCAGGAGATGATATAGTTTCAATTTTTGCAGGATCCACACCCATTATCCGTGATAATTCTTCAGCTATCCCCTGTGACCCTTTTCGGCGGATTATAATTGTTTTTTCGTACTCTGAGTTATCAGCATTTTTCGAACGGATAACATCAATTCCCTGGTCCCTTAAAAATTCTCGGTATAGTGCAGCCAGTTTCCTGACACCACAGCCATTGAGTACTTCAACCCTGATGATATGACCTGTTTTTTCTTCGTAAATAGATGGTTTTACCAAGGCTGATAGATCTTTTGTGGTTTCAAAATCTAATTTTCCTTCTATACCAAAATTTGATAAAAAGGACCAGATGAATCCAATAACGATCATACCAAGACCAAACATCATCACATTTGACATCATATTTCTGAAATTAAATGACGATGATCTTTTAGCCGGTTTTCTTTTTTTTATTCGTTTTTTATTTTTTTTTGTCAAGGGGTCAGAACTGCAAACTGATGTGGTTTAGATAGATAAGATTAATCATTGTAGAAATCATTGATATATGACTTAATGGGTAAATGAATAATTATTGAATCTATGATTATAGTAAAGATTATTTGAGGAAATTTTTGCAAATCCAAATTGCAGCAGTACATTGTCGGAAGGTCGATAATTTAATTCCATTTCAAAATCAACATTGGGTTGATTGGTATTCCCAAACATATTGGATCCGCTGCTTGAAATAAGATGGATTCCAGTTTGAACATCCCATTTATCTGAAATACGATAGGTCATATAGTTTGAATATATTCCGGCAGATTGAGAACTGCCATTACCCATACTGGTGGTAAATGTAATACCATGTTGGACCTGAAGTTTGCTTGGATTCAAAATTGAGTTTGTGAAAGATGGTGTATCTCCAGGTGTGCCAATTTCTGGTAATCTGCTAGAAATTCCCTGGCAAATAAGAGGGGAAAGAAGCATTATAGTAAGAAAGTAAAATCTATTTCTCATCTTGCTTTTTAAATATTTCATTGAGTTCCTCTAATTGTTTGACGGTATTCACACCTAGAATTTCGTGAGAATTTTCGGTTTTTTCAATAGATACTTTGCCTTTTTTCGACAAAATCATCGGTAAAACATCCGGCAGGTAGTATTCCTGCTGAGCATTTTTATTTTTCACCTTAGGCAGCAACTCGAATAAAGTTTCAGAATTTATTATATAAATACCAGCATTAATTTCAGGAATTAGTCGCTGATCATCGCTGGCATCTTTATGTTCGACGATTTTATCAAGCGTATTATCGTTCCGGCGAATTACTCTACCATATCCTGTCGGATCATCCACATCTGCTGAAAGAATCGTTGCATCAGCCTCGCTACTTGAATGTGTAGAAAGGAGATTCAGCAGCGTTGATTTTGAAAGCAATGGCACATCACCGGATAAAATAAGAACATTCCCTTTGAAGTTTTTCAGGTTATCTCTGGCCTGTTCCACAGCATGACCGGTACCCAACTGGTCTTTTTGTAAAGCATACTCAACATTTTCATCGGCTAATGCATCCATGACCATCTGGTATTTATAACCGATAATGACAACTGTTTTAACAGAGCCAATTGCCTCGCTTAACTGAATAACCCGTGTCACCATGGGCAATCCTGCCAGCTTATGAATTACTTTTGGAGCATCGGATTTCATCCGTGTTCCTTTACCGGCAGCCAGAATGATAGTAGCCAGGGCTGGATCAGAAATTTTTTTCAATTATTCCTCCCCCGAGAACGATATCGGTATCGATTTCATCATAGAATACGATGGATTGACCAGGTGTAATAGACATTTGCGGTATTTCAAATTCAATATGACAATCCCATTTCTCATCCATTAATATGGTCGCTTTTGATACCTTTGAATTATAGCGTATTTGAACTTCCGTTTTTTTGGGAAAGGCGATATTTTTTATCAGCCAGTTTATATTACTCACTTTGCATGATTGTGAATAGAGGCTATCCTTCCCGCCGATTGTAATTGTATTGGTTTCAACATCAATCTTTTGAACATAACGCGGATCTGGCATTGAAACTCCGATGCCTTTTCTCTGACCGATGGTGAAATGAGTATATCCTGGATGTGTACCGACAATTTTACCGTTTTCAACAACATTACCTTCACCAACTCCCTTATACTGATCTGGTGAATAATCACTTAGAAAGCGTTTATAATTCCCATCTGCAACAAAGCAAATTTCCATACTTTCAGGTGTATTTGCCGTTGCCAGATCGTTTTCGGCGGCGATTTTCCGTACTTCTGATTTATTTAGACCCCCAAGTGGCAACAGGGTTTGGTGCATTGATTCTCTTGGTATCCCCCAAAGGACATATGCTTGATCCTTTACTGGATCAACACCTTTTTTGAGGATGGGCTCTCCATCATGATATTCAATTTGGGCATAATGACCAGTAGCTATTAGATCTGCGCCAAGGAGCTCAGCCTGTTTAAGAAATGCATCCCATTTTACAAATGAGTTGCAGCGCACACAAGGGTTCGGCGTACGGCCTGAAAAATACTCACGGGCGAAATCGTCAATAACAGATTCCTTAAAAGTATCCATGAAATCAATTGTATAGTGGGGGACACCTAAACGATCACATACCAGTTTTGCACCGTTTATTTCTTCAACTGAGCAACAGCTGTTTTCGCGGCTGATATTGCCACCGGCGGATTGATAATCCCACAGCTTCATGGTTACACCAAAGGCATCATAACCCATTTCGATTATTTTTAGCATAGCAACCGAACTATCCACACCACCTGACATAGCAACCATTACTTTTTTAGCCATTAATACCTTGCCTTTTTGAGATGATGTCGCAGATTTTTCCTGCAACAAATTCAATATCTTCTATTGTGTGATATTTGCCAAATGAAATTCTGATACTGCATGCTGCTGCTTCCCGATTGAGCCCCATTTCAACTAATGTTCCTGATACTTTAACCGTACCTGCAGAACAGGCTGATCCAGCTGAAACAGCAACACCTGCCATATCCAGACTCATAACAAGAGTTTGGGCATCAACATTTGGGAAAGTGAGATTTATTACACCGGGAATAGTGTTTTTACCATTTTGAGAGAAATCCAACCCATTTTCTTTTAGAATATCAAGGAATTGATCTGTGAGGTTTTTTATCTGATGTGCGATGTCACTCAAATTCTGTTGTGATAATTCTGCCGCCAGTCCAAATGCGGCAATACCTGGAATATTTTCAGTACCGGGTCGAAGATTTTTTTCCTGTCCACCACCAAATAAAATGGGATCGATCCCCGTCCCGTTGCGAATAAATAAAGCACCCACCCCTTTTGGACCATATAATTTGTGAGCGGACAGACTTAACAGATCGACTGGTATTTCGGTCATGTCAATTGGGATTTTCCCAAATGCCTGTACAGCATCAGTATGAAAAAGGATATTGTTATCCCGACAATAAAGTGAGATTTCCTCAATTGGATTAATCGTCCCTACTTCATTATTCACAAACATGATGGACACTAAACGAGTATTTTCCTTGATTGCCGTTTCGACCGATTGACAGGTTACAATTCCATTAGAATTCGGTTTAATTCTGGATACTGTAACGCCATTTGATTCCAGGTAATCTAATGTTTTTAGAATCGCTGGATGTTCATATGACGAAGATATTACGTGATCACCGGGCTTGAGTAAAGCCTGCAGAGCCATATTATTGGATTCAGATCCGCAACCTGTAAAATATATTTCTCCCGGTGAACAGTTCAATGCTGTCGATATTTGTCGACGGGATTTCTCCAGAATGGCTTTTGATTCCTGACCAAATCGATGAATACTCGATGGATTTCCAAAGACCTTCATCTGGATCTGATGCATATATTCTGCTACTTCAACCGACAATGGTGTGGTTGCTGATATGTCACAATAAATATTTTTCATGGTGAATTAGGATGTGAAATTTAAATCTACGCAGCAATCAGAATAGAGTGAAAAATTAAAAGTAAAAAGTAGCTAGCCCGCCGAAGGAGGCCGGCCTGCCGCAGGTAGGAATGTAAAAAGCGAATTGCGCCTAGAGTCGAAGTCACTTCAGATTGCTTTTTACCTTAGATGATTTATCTTATTTAGTATCTTGATTTCTCTGACCCAACAGACGCAATTCATCTATATTATATACTTATTTTTTTGATGATTAAAGATCACTGAGCGGAGTCGAAGTGAACTTTATACTTTATACTTTCAACTTTCCCCAACTAATATATTGACTCTTATTTCACCACAATAAAGGAATTTATATGGATGTCAAAACGCGGATCTTTGCAGATAGACTATACCTTATCCTGGGAGGAATCTTTATCGCCTCACTGGTTTCTTCTAATCTTATATTTCAAAAATTTTTTATTTGGACAACTTGGTTACCATTTTATGGAGATTATACATTTGAAATATCGGTGGGTATTCTGCCATATCCCATTACATTTCTGGTGACAGATATTATTTGTGAAATCTACGGCAGAAAAAAAGCCGACCAGATCGTCTTTTCCGGTTTTATTGCCAGCATGTTTATCATGGGTGTAGTATTTATAGCTGATTTGGCTACTGCTACTACCTGGTCTCCAGTTGACAATGATACATTCCACAAAGTATTTGGATTATTTGGACCGGCAATATTTGCCTCTATGGCAGCCTATTTAACAGCCCAGTTTATCGATATACGAATTTTCCATTTTTGGAAAAAACTCACACATGGTAAACATCTGTGGTTACGCAATAATGGCTCAACTATCTTGTCTCAACTCGTCGATACATCCGCCGTTCTGCTTCTTCTCTGTTCTTTTGGCGTAATAGGGTGGAGCAGATTCGGCATTTTGCTCATCAACGGTTTTCTTTTCAAGGTGCTCATTGCCCTCATAGACACGCCCTTGTTTTACCTGTTTTCAGGACTTTTAAGACGGCGATTCAAATTGGATTTGGGGCAGGAGATTACCGAGTAATATAAGAATAACTCTATATTTATATTCTTTAGATACAATAGTCGGTTTAGTGAAAAAAAGCAAATATGACATTTCTGTCGTATTTAAAAAATGTTTCAAATCGCCGGCAATTGTAACAAAATGTTCCCATATTTATAAAAAAAAGCTGTGCCCTATTTATGCTGTATAGTATATTCAATAGTTCCACGGTGCGGAATTTTTAAATATTTATCATAGATCCACAACCCAACGCTTGTCTTTTGGTAGAGTGATTCCAACCCGTATCTAATTTTGTATTAACAAACAAACAACGGAGAAATAAATGAGAAAATACCTACAATTCTTTTCTGGGATTCTTGTTTTGGCTTATTGCAGCTTTTCATTTGCTGCTAATGATTTTGCCATAGACCCCAACTTAAGCGATTCCCAGCTTACTCAAATGCTCCAGAGTTTAGACCCAACATCGGATAATTACGATATGGAAAAAACTCTTCTGTTAAAAGAACAGGAATCTAGAGCTATCCTTAGTGCAAGGATGCAACAGATTCAGGAGAAAAACGATTATTATCAAAATTCATCATTGCATATCATTGCACAGATGGGTGAAGCAGAATTGAATGCCCTAGATAAGGTCGCTCTTGTTGAAATGGAAACAGATGAATTAGTACAGGTAATTTTGACCTCCAAGAACCTTGGACTCAATAATGTTGCTTTGCTTGCTCATGCTGTTTTCACCAGTAGGATTCCCGTAAATTATGATGAAAATAGTGAACCGATTATTTTCCAAAACAGAACAAACTATTTTTTCGACGATTTCGAAACAGGAACCGGACAGTGGACAGTTACAAACGATGGTGGTGACTGTGTTTGGGAAAACTTCTATGAACCATGGCCAAATAGTTATACTTTGCCTGAAACTGCCGGCGGTGGTGTTTTGGCCGCTGATGCCGATAATTGTGGAGGATCAACACTAATTTATACTACTGCAACTACATATGATTTAGATTGCATGAGTGCAGCACAAGTCTGGCTTGAGTTTGATAATGACTGGCAAGCTATTGGTACTGAAGATTTTGCTTATGTTGATTATTCAACTGACTTTGGTGGAACCTGGACAAATGTATTGACATTTGATTCTAATGATGTAAGAAACACCCATGAAGTACATGAACTGCCAAATGCAGCAGGAAGCGACGGCGTCATGGTACGTTTTGTTTCTGTCCAGCCCGGATGGGATTGGTGGTGGGCGATTGATAATGTATTGGTCACAGATACACCAGGTGGTGATCCAGTCTTAACTGGTGATACCATGGATGATCCATTTTTTGTTGGTGCATTACCATTTAATGATAATGGGTCTACTGAAGGATTCAATGCTGACTATCATAATCAGACCGCTCCAGATGTTGTATATCAGTTTGATACTGATGGCGGCGTATATAATTTCAGTCTTTGTGGTTCCTTATATGATACCTATATTCTCATTTTGGATGATACTGGTGGCTTAATTGCATCGAATGATGATTTCTGCGGTCTCCAATCTGAAATTCCCGATCTCAGCCTGGGAGCAGGTACATATTTTGTAGTTGTATCAGGATTTTCCTCAGGTTATGGTGAATATGCCTTAAACATATGGGGAACCGATGCTGGTTGCACTGATAATGAAGTAACTTTATTTATTGATTATGACAGCTATGCTGGTGAAACTTCATGGGATCTAACTGATGATGTAGGCAATGTTGTTGCTGCTGGTGGACCTGGTTCTGGTGAGACCTACGAAGAAATTTTCTGTCTCCTTGACGGCGACTACACTTTTAATATTTACGATAGCTTTGGTGACGGATTATACTGTTGGGAAGGTTATTATGAGTTGACTTCTGATGGTAGTACTCTCGCCGGTGGTCCAGATATTGGATGCGATTATGGTTTTGGAGAAAGCACCCCATTTACAGTACCAGTTGGCGGTGGTGGATGTACAGATCTATTATTGGATATGTATGATTCATTCGGTGATACCTGGAATGGTAACTGGTGGGAAATATGGGATGCTGCTGGTAACTTAGTCTTCACCGAATCTTTAGATAATGTTGATGGAAGTTACGAACAAGCTGCCTTTTGTTTAGAAGATGGTAACTACACAGTAGTTTGTGATTATGGCTCTTGGCAATCTGAAGTTTCATGGGAATTATGGGATCTTGCTGGTAATCTGTTATTAGCCGGTGGTGCACCTTATAGTGAACCATTTGCATTTAATGTTGAAGGTGATATCTTTGGTTGTACCGATCCTGATGCCATTAATTATAATCCAGATGCAACAGTTGACGATGGAAGCTGTATCTATGATTGTGCTGACAACGCAGTTGTCTTGTGGATTAATACTGTTTCTTGGGGTGGCGAAATATCCTGGGACCTATATGATCCTGCAGGTAATTTAATAGGTGCTGATGGTGGTGCTTATGTAAATAATTCATCATATAGTTATGATTTCTGTCTTCCTGATGGATTTTATACTTTTAATGGTTATGATAGCTTTGGTGATGGTTGGAACGGTGGATGGTTTGAATTCCAGGATGCCTTTGGAAATCTTCTATTTACAGGTGCAGTTGATGGTAGTTTTGGAACATGGGAAATCTGGATTGGTCCTGTAACTTTAGGTTGCATGGATTGGACGGCAACAAATTATGACCCAGAAGCCACCGTTGATGATGGCAGCTGTGTATATATGGATGGTCCCTGGGGTTTAACAGCTGATGCCAATGGCGCTGTTGTTGATGTTGCCTGGCACGATCCTGCCGAAGTTCCACCTATTGTTGAATATCATGACGGTGTTCTCCAGAACGCTTTTTATTTTTATGATACTTACGAATTGGGTTATGCCCATGGTGTCAGATTTGATATAGCTGGTGTATATGATATCACTGCTGCCTCTGTAAAAATCCTATCAGAAGGTGATGCTTACTGGCCATGGCCAAATGATACACATGGTCCTGTCCGCGTCATGGTATTTGATGATGCTGGTGGTGTACCAGGGAATATGATCCATGATGAATTAGTTACAGCCTCTGATGGCTGGGCAACCGTTTATCCAGGATATTCTGGTATGGTTGGTTCATTTTATGTAGTTGCTTCCCATGAATTTGTTTGGCCTGGTGCCGAAGATATTGAAGGATTTGGCGTCGATGGTGCCGTCGATTTCGGTGACAATATGTATACACTACAGGCTGGTGTATGGTCAACTGGCGATGTCTTAGGCTATGGTGGTGACTATATGTTTACTGCATGGGTTGGTGGAGATTATGTCAACCAGGAAGTTTCATATCATAATGAAATACCACCTTCAATCTTGGGTGAAGACAACAACTCTTTATCTGTTCATAATGGTGATCAATATATTGAAAATGCCCCTGAATCACATCCTTTTAACTTCCTTGCAAACCGCGAACTCGTTGGTTTTGATGTTTATCGTGATGGTGATATGGTTGGCAGCGTTGGTCCAGATACCTATACCTTTACAGATGACGATATGTTTGATGAATTTGTCGATTATTGTTATTATGCAAGAGCTGCTTATACAGAAGGTCCATCAATTCCTTCAAATACAGATTGCGCCATGTTCCTTGGTGATCCTCCTGCAGCCCCTGAAAATGTCATGGCTGAAGGGTTTTATGATGATGTCGATTATGTATCCGGTATCACATGGACCTGGGATTGGTCTGACGGTGAACCAGTAATTGGTGAATCATGTGGTGAAGGCATGGTCTATGACTGTGAACTCTTCTGTGTTGATGAAGTTACTGCCTGGGATTATGTCGGAGATTTATTCTGTGATGACGGCACCTGGGGATATTATTTAGATTGTCCTGAATTTGAAAATGACGGTGGCGACTGTGCTGGTAATGCCATGGATGTGACAATTAATATTCTTACCGATAATTATCCTGGTGAAACTTCATGGGATATTGTCGATTCTGCTGGAAACAATGTTGACGGTATCGCATCAGGTACGCTTGTTGACTCAGCTACCATGTATAGTTGGACTCTCACACTTGATCCAGGTACTTATACATTTAGTATTTTTGATGCAGCTTTTGATGGTATCTGCTGTTTCTATGGAGAAGGATACTACGAGTTGTTAGTTGATGGCACATTAATAGCATCGGGTGGAGAATTTGGTAATATTGAAAGCCATACGTTTACAGTCGGTGGAGTTCTCCTGAGTAGTTCTGAATGGAATCTTTCATCACCACTTGAAGGTGAAAAAGGTCAAGCTAATTATGATATGTCCGGTATTGAATTGATTCAGACGGTCACCTATCAGAATGATGCAAAACCATTTATCTACCAGCCACGTGCTGTCTTTAACCTTGCAAATGGAACAACTCAACAGTCAAGAAATGTCAATCGCGACACAGCATTCACGCTATATTTCACCTATGACGGTGATGATTATGCATTTACGACAGCTGATATGTTTATTGATATTATTGGATTCGCGAATTGGTCTGATGTTTGTGGTGTAGTCACTGCAACAAATGACTGGGGACAGGAATCTGACCTTTCAAACGAAGCATGCGCCACATCGGGTGCACCAGAAATATGTGATTATGTTGCTCCTGAAAATCTGACTACAACCGATACCGGTGTATCAATTTTATTGGAATGGTCACATCCTGATTATGTTGATCCAAGTATGGTTCTTGGTGAAACAATGGGTAATCCATATATTGTTGATCAGGTGCCATTCTATGCAACAGGTACAACTCTTGGGTTTATGGATGATTATGATGAAGAATGTCCTTACACTGGAAGCACCTCCGCAGATGTAGTATATATGTGGGATGCCGAACCAGGTGACTGGACATTTGATATTTGTGAATCTGACTATGATACAAAAATCTATGTCTATGACGGCGACGGTATACTCTTAGGTTGTACCGATGATTCATGTTCAAACTCAGAAGGATCTTCCTTTAGATCTGATCTAGGTCTGACAGTAATGGATTATGGCACATTATACATAATCGTAGATGGTTATTCTGGAAACGAAGGAAACTATACTCTTGAAGTCTATAGTGGTCTACCAGTTCTTTCTGAGGAAGATCAACCGATCAAAGAAGACGTTGAAGAATACCAGAATGCTGACAGAGAATGTGCTGTCACAATGTTTAATGTTTATCTTGAGACTGAAGAAGGTGACTGCCCTCCAGGACAATTCATGGATTGTATCGGTGAATGTTTTGATGAAGGTTTCCTATCATGGATAGGTGATGGTTTCTGTGATGATGGTACATTTGGTATTGTTTTATACTGTGAAGAATTTGATTGGGATCTTGGTGATTGTGATGGTGATGCACAAGAAGGTAACAAAGAAACGGCTGAAGGTTATGTACCTTCAAATCGTAACTGGACATATATTGCCTCAACAATCTATCCATATTATGAATATACCAGTAGTTTATCAGGCTGGTTCATTGTAACTGCAACTGATGGCTATCCTGATAACTGGAACGAATCACTTCCTACTGACCCGGTATATGGTGAAGTAGTTGTTGAAATACCTGATGTACCGGCAAATGTTGAAGCCGAATGTTACTTTGAAGCAGGAACTTCCGGTATCGTATGGTCATGGACATTTGGTGATATTGAACCAGAAATCGGTGCACCATGTGGTGATGGAATGGTTTACGACTGTGAACTCTTCTGCGTTGATGAAACAATTGCCTGGGAATATGTCGGTGATGGATTCTGTGATGACGGAACATGGGGTTACTACCTCGCATGTCCAGAATTTGAAAATGATGGTGGAGATTGTGGTGGTGACATGAATGTTACAGTCACAATTCTTACTGATAACTGGTCAGAAGAAACCTCATGGGATGTCTATGACTCTGCTGGAAATTTTGTTGATGGCATCGAACCTAATACTCTTGAGGATTATACCATGTACACATGGGATCTAACCCTTGAACCTGGCTCTTACACATTTAATGTATGGGATGCATTTGGCGACGGTATCTACTGTTCTGCTGATGGATACTATCAATTAGACGTCGAAGGCGTATTAGTTGGTGGCGGACCTGGAATTGGATGTGACTTCGACTTTGGAATGACTCATGAATTTACCATCGGTGGATTGCTGCTAAGCAATTCAGAATGGTCCACATTATCACCTATTGACGGTGAAAAAGGTCAGTCCTATATCAATGAAGTTGAGTTGATTGAAAATGTCACATACCAAAATGAAGTCAAACCATTTGGTCAACAGACACGAGCACATTTTGACCTCGCCAATGGAACTGAACAGGCGAACAATGTCAACCGTAATATCTTCTTCACATTATATCTCACCTATGATGGTGTCGATTATGCCTTCACTACTTCAGATCTATTTATAGATGTAACCGGTTTTGACGGTCTGAATCCTGTTGAGGTATGCGGAGTAGTATCCGCCACTGAAGATGTATTTGGTCTTGAGTCAGAACTTTCAGATGCAGCTTGCACTGAAACATGTACTGATGAAATATGGTCATACGAACCACCCACTAATGTGAATGCTGACGGTGGTGATACCTCTGTAATGGTTACATGGGATTATGAGGGTTATGAAGCTCCTGAAATTCCAGTCTGTGGTGATTATACAATTACATCATTACCATTCTCTGATGAAAATTCTAATATTGGTATGGGTGATGACTGGTTAGTATCTGGTAGCCAGGGTGCCGACGTGGCATATGCCTTAACACTGAACTCTGCCACAACAATCACTGTTAGTCTTTGTGGTGGACTTACTAGTTATGACTCCAAACTTGAAATCTTTACAGCTGATGAAAACTGTACTGGTTTGAGTACTGGTTATTACAATGACGATGCATGTGGATTACAATCAGAAATAAGTAATGCCTACCTAGAAGCTGGCACATATTTTATCGTCGTCGATGGATATGGTGGTGGTGAAGGCAACTTTGGAATCGATGTTTGGGAATCTGCTGCACTTGCATCTGAACCTATTGATCCTGATGAGGGTCTGGCTTATGAATCTGAGAAATCAGGTGTAGATATTGCTGACCTCAACTGGAATTATGTTGATGAGAATGCTTCACGTGAAGAAGGTGTCACTCACTTTAATGTCTATGCTGATGTTGAAGGTGATGTCTTATCTATCATGTTGATGACTGATAACTATGGTTCGGAAACTACATGGGATCTCTACAATGATGATACTGGAATGTTAGAAGCTTCTGGTGGACCATATGATTCTGCGACATCATACCAGATTGACTTAATCTTGACTTCAGGAAACTATACCTGGACAATCTATGATTCATTTGGTGATGGCATCTGCTGTACCTATGGTGAAGGTTTTTATGAATTGTATATGAACGAAATGTGGATTGCTGGTGGTGGAGAGTTCTTAGCCTCTGAATCAGTAAGCTTTAATACTGCCGATGGATCTTTTGCTGTGGGTCAGAATGATTACCTCAGTCTTCCCACCTGGGAAAAAGGAACTGAAGGAATTGAACTTGAAATGACTCCAATAGAGATAATTGAAAATGGACAGTTCCCCTTAACCGAAAGCAGAGAAATCATCTGGATCGGTTCAACCAACCAGTTAAGCTTTGAAGTTATGGGACAATCTGAAGGTTGTTTCTATGTGACTGCTGATGATAACTCAACATGGGACAATGAATCAGATATGTCTGATGAAGCATGTGCCGGTGGTTGTGACTGCGAACCTGGTGACTTTACCTGTGATGGTTCAATCAATGTCCTTGATATTGTTCAAATCGTCGCTGTAATTCTAAATGGTGTTGAACTCACAGAATGTGAACTCTTCTACGCAGATTACACTGGTGACGGCCTTGTAAATGTTCTGGATATTGTTCAGATTGTTGCTATCATTCTTAATCCACCATCAAGATCAGACAATGCAGATTCTGCATCGTTTATGAGAGTTGATGATGAGTTGAGAATCAATGCCAATGGTTTTGTCTACGGTATTCAGATGACCTTGAGTCATGATGAAGATTTCTCAATCAATCTATCTGATGCATGGTTTGCTGATTATGTTACTTCAGACAATACTACCAGATTGCTAATCATTGATTCGCAAACTGATGTTCTGTTCACCTATACCGGTGAATTCGAAATTGTCGAAGCCTTAGCAGCAAACACAGATGGTATGATTAATGTAAATCTTGCAATACCAATGGACTTCAATCTGGGTCAGGCATATCCAAATCCATTCAACCCAACAACTCATCTTACCTTAGATCTACCTTCTGATGGAATAGTATCCATCCAGGTATATAATGTAGTGGGTCAGTTAGTTGAGACACTCGTTGATAATCACATGACCGCTGGGTCTTATGATATCACATGGAATGCCGGAACTATTCCAAGTGGAATGTACTTTGTACGCTCCACAATGGGATCAGAAATAAGAACTCAAAAAGTGATGCTTCTTAAATAGATCTACTTAATACTCTTTATACAAGAACGCCTCGGAAATTCCGGGGCGTTCTTGTTTTAAACGGGTTGAATGTACTGTTCGTTTGATTAAGCGTCAATATTTCTTTCGTGCGCCAGACGTTTTCTATCCTAATTTATAAATAGAATATTTTTATTAAATGATGATTAAACTAAATAGATTATTTCATTTTTTTAAATCGGATATATGGAATATTCGAATAGCTAATCTCTCAGATACAAGATCATTTTTTCTCAAACAGCTTCGAATTCTACTTCTGGCATTTCACAGGCTGAGAAAAGATCAGTGCTCATCAAAGGCATCTGCCCTTACTTATTATTCAATTCTTTCAATTATCCCCATTCTTGCAATCGCTTTTGGAATTGCTAAAGGCTTTGGGGTTCAAAATCTTCTGCATCAACAGATACTTGATAATTTTGCAGCCCAAAAAGAAGTTCTCACACCAGTAATGGAATATGCAATACAACTCCTTGATAAAACGCAAGGTGAAACCGTTGCGGTCATTGGGGTGATTTTTCTATTATGGATTATTATAAGTTTAATAAAAAATATCGAGAACTCATTTAATCAAATCTGGCAGGTAATTAAATCCAGAAATATCGGTAAAAAATTTAACGACTATATAACAATATTGTTGATTGGACCTGCCTTTGTATTGATTTCAAGCATGGCTGTATTTATATCAACCCAGTTAAAAAATTTCACCGGTGAGAATTCTATTTTCTTTTTTATAAATCCAATTACCAACTGGATGATGCATTTATTGCCGTATGTCCTAATGTGGATATTATTTTCATTCGTAATTATTTTCATACCAAATATCAGGGTAAGGTTCCGATCGGGGTTAATTGCTGGAATTATTGCTGGAAGTATTTACCAGGCGACTCAATGGGGTTATATTGAATTTCAGGTTGGGGTGGCAAAGTACAATGCCATTTATGGAAGTTTTGCCGCTATTCCGCTTTTTATAGTTTGGCTTCAGATTAGCTGGCTCATCCTTTTATTTGGAGTCGAAATTTCATATGCCCATCAAAATGTTGATGCTTATGAATTCGCCAGGGACTGCACAAATATTAGTCCAGAATACAATCGCCTATTAACCTTGATGGTAATGCACAGAATCGTCAAACATTATTCTGACGGTGAGATCTCTCGAAATACTCAGGAATTATCAAACGAGCTCGAGATCCCAGTCAGACTGGTGAACACTATTATAGGTAATTTGTCAACATGCAGTCTGATTATTGCTATCGTCACCGAGAAAAATGATACCACCTGGCAGCCTGCGAAGGATATCAACAATTATACAATTCAGTATGTAATCGATAGTTTGGATAAATGGGGAGTGAATGATATCCATGTAAAACAAAGTGAAGAATTGACACAAGTATCACAATCTCTTAAAAATATGGGGATTCTGGTAATAGAATCCAATCACAACCTTTTAATAAAAGATTTATAATATTCTGATACGGCGAATATTGTTTAGTTTGTCTGAGATGCCAAAATATTCTCGAGGATATCACGATAATCATGGATTTGATTTACATAGCGGACAGGCTCACTGCCACGTGCATATCCATGTTTTAGAGTTTTATAAAACTGCTTTTGACTTAAAAAAGGAAGGGTTGTTTTTAAATCTAACCATCTGTTTGGATCCAATCCAAGTCGCTCAGTTAGAATACGTACATCCTTCATATGTCCCATACCCACATTATAGGTGGCAAGAGCATAAACCAATTTATCAGAATCCTGGACAGATTCTGGCACAGCTTTGAGAAGTTGAGCCATATATTTTGCCCCGCCCATAATACTTTCTCGCGCATCCAATCTATTGGATACACCCATTTTTTTAGCGGTGGTAAGGGTGAGCATCATCATTCCACGAACCCCGGTTGGACTTTTTGCATTCACTGACCAATGTGATTCTTGATAAGCCTGAGCAGCTAAAAGTGTCCATGGAATATCGTAAGTCTCTCCTGCTTCTTTAAATAATTCACTGTATTCAGGCAGTCGTGTTTTTATTCTATTATGATATTTACGAATATCCACATAATCAAAAAGATGGACGTGGGTATAATATCTCTGGATCAAATCCTCTAACTTTTGAGTGAGCTTGTATTCCTCAAGCCATTCGTCGATTAAAGACGACAGACCTCTCAGGTTTTTATTAAGCACCCAGGCAAGGCTTTCCTCTTCAGTGAGAGGGATTCCGATTTCAAGTTCCGGGAAGTATCGTTGATTGATCTGTGCAATATTATCATCTGCTACCGTATAATCTATTTTCCCTTTCCAAACTTTTTCAAGAAGCTGATCAGTGGATAATTTTGGATTATTAATCCATTCAAGTTTTGGTGAGTTTTGTTTTAGTTTTATTAGATTTTCCTCATAACTACTATTGCCAACAATTTCAAGGATACCATCCTGTAAATCATCAACCGACTTAGGGGCGCGGGTGCCGCTTTTATAGACAACAACCTGTTTTACGTCATAATAATCAGGACCGAATAAATACTTTTTCTCCCTGTCTTTGGTTCGCGTAATAGCTCCAGACCCTATATCACATGTGCCATCCTCAATCACCTGAAACAACTCAGGAATACTATAGACAACTTTTAATTCCAGTTCAACACCAAGATGGTCTGCAAAATCCCGAAGTAGTTCGTACTCAAAACCAGCCAATTCATGAGCCCCCTCATAATACACAGTAGGCACATTACGGACTGCAGCAATCAATTTCCCACGTTCCTTTATGGTATCAAGGGCTGATGTACTGGTACATCGGTAAACAAAGGTGCCCAATCCTAATAGTATCACACAGGAAAATATCAATCGTTTTCTTATATTCATTTTAAATCTTTTACTAAATTTTTAAAAAAATGTCCTAATTCCGGATGCAAATTTAGAATTTGAATTATCTCCCATCCTACCTTTCATTTGAGATATTATTATCCCTGGTAGCCAGTTTATAAAGTCAGAGAAAAATGTTTTGTCAACTCATCATCAGATATATCGAAAATTAAAATTTGTCTGTAAGAGATAGGATAACTTTTGTAGAAATCAAAAATTCAGATGACAATTCTACCATGAAATATTATTGGGATGTGGAATCAGCTTTTGTGTTTACTCGCCTGATATCAAAAGGCCACTATTCATTCTGTCAAAATAATTCTTGGGAATATAATCCTATTAACATATAATTTTGACTCACCGTATAGATATATTCCAATGATATATTCATAATTGGTTCAAACTATAAAAGGATGCAGGATGAAAAATCAGATTTTAATTATTTTCATAACCTCGCTTTTGTTTAGCACAGATACAGCTGAGTCACTCACTCCTAACTTTTGTCAACTGAATAAAATCCGTGAAAGTAAATATTCAGTCAGGGATTTATTACCACAACAACTTCATTATGATATAAAATCTTATGCCATTGATGTAGAAATTGATCCTGCTGAACAAACAGTCAACGGATCCGTCATCATCGAATTTACAAGCACAGATGAAGAGGTAAGCGAAATCATCCTCGACGCTGCTGACCATCTGATTATTCAAGCAATTGAATCAGATGGATTGATCAATTATACCCATTCAAATGATTTGTTGCATCTGTTTTATAATGCTTCGCTTCCAATTGGAATGATGCAGTCCGCCATTATTTTCTACCATGGTGATACCGGCTTGGGAGTTACATTTACCGGAGGTATTACCTATTCTGCAGGTTATTTCTATTCTTATGATACTCCTTATGGTTTATTTAAATGGGTCCCATGCAAAGATCATCCTTCAGATAAGGCAGATTGGTTAGATTTAAAACTTCGTGCACCTGATCAATATGTGGTCGCATCTAATGGAGTATTACAGAATATCATAAATAATGGTGACGGTACCAACACTCATCATTGGCATGAATCCTATCCAATCACCACCTATCTTTTTTCAATAAATGCCTATCCCTATAATGTATTTACTGAGTATTTCCAATATAATGAGCAAGATTCCATGGCAATTGAATATTATGTACCCAACAATGTATATGATGGATTCAGGTTTGTGGAAGTAGCTCTTCCTGTGTTTTCAGACATATTTGGATTGTATCCATTTGTTGATGAGAAGTTTGCCATTGCCAAAGTACCGGGAAATATTGGAGCTATGGAGCATCAGAATTGTGTCACCACTTCCACCGCCAATGGCATGGTGCAGGTTCATGAATTAGCCCATCAATGGTTTGGCGACATGGTTACTTGTACAACCTGGCAGCATGGCTGGCTGAACGAAGGATTTGCAACTTACTCAGAAGCATTATTTATTGAGAATACGCAGGGCAGCGATGCCTATTTAAATTATATGGATAATATTGAATTCCAATGGAATGATAATCTCTCAGTATTTGTCACTGATACCAGCAATTTTAATCAAATTTTTGATATCATCATTTACAATAAGGGTGCCTGGGTAAATCATATGCTGAGGAAGGTAGTCGGTAGTGAAGTTTATTTTGAAACGCTGAGGGACTATCTGGATATCTATGCTTTTGACAATGCTGCAACTGACGAATTGAAAACCGTATTCGAAGCGCATTTTGGTGAGGATCTCCAGTGGTTTTTTGATCAATGGATTTATGGAAACGGTCATCCGCAATACGAATTTCAATGGGCATCCACTACAAATGAATTTTTTCTTGTTATTGATCAAACGGCAAGTGGATCTGCACCAGAGGTTTTTACAATGCCTGTGGAAATCCAATTAAATTTTGATAACGGTAGTTCTTCATTGGAGACATTCTGGATATCTAATGCCAATCAGTCTTATGAGATGGCTATCCCCACGACAGTTTCATCCATAATTGTTGATCCTGATAACTGGGTCCTCGAGGAATCAACCATATCAGGAACAACAGAATTTTCTCTCGGTGAAGCTGCTATTACTATTCTTGATGATTCAGGAGATGGTTTAGTTAATCCTGGCGAATTATTTCAGATGAATATCCAACTGACAAATATGGGTATTCCATTCGGCACTGTTATAGGAATAATATCCACCGATGATCCAGGAGTCTCAATAATAAGTGATACTGCAGAGTTTAATTCGGCTGGTCTCGGTGAAATATCATCTTCCATGGAACCATTCCAGTTAGGGATTTCGGAAGATTATGTAGCCAGGGTTGCTGAGTTTTCCATTCAATTAACATGGGAAGGTTATATCGATACTGTCCAATTTGATATCGCTCTGGGTACACCTGAATTTCTGATTGTGAATGCAACCGGGAATTCTCTCAACAGTCCATTCTATCAGCAATTTGCCATGGAAGCAGGAATTGTGACCCAGCTTTGGGATGGAGAAAGTCCAAATTCACTGGAGTCACTCATACCTCAATTCAACAATGTATTTTACTTTTCAGGTGATAATGTTTACGAACCAGTGCCATCTGTATCACAGAGCTTATTGACGAATCATGTGAATTCAGGGGGAAATCTGTTGATCATGGGGCAGGCTGTCGGTAATACTCTGGCGAATACGGATTTCTATAATGATGTACTCCAGGCCCAGTTCATTGGTGAACATAATGGTTACCTAGTTTATGGAAACACTGATCACGATGTAATTCAGGGTGCAGATATTTTTGCTGACAACAGTCCGGATTGTGATGTGATGATACCGGTAAACGGGGCAGAGTCTGCCTTCGAATACAGCGGCGGCAATGGTACTGCAGGAATTATCTCAGAATTTTCCGGAAAGTTGCTTTTTATCGGATTTGATTTAATCCATTTTATCGAATCGAATGCTTTTGGTATGTCAAAATCAGAATTTCTTACAATGACAGCTGATTGGTTCAGAGATAGCGAAGTAATAGGGGATGTGAATCAGGATGGCATTTTAGACGTACTTGATATTATCTTTGTGATAGATTTTATCATGGGGTTTACGATACCATCTGAACTTGAATTTCAACGCGCAGATATAAATAATGACGCCCTTGTGGACATCCTTGATATTGTAGCTATGGTGACAATAATTATGACGATAGATTGATATATGATTGAGTTTGACAAGGGATTATTAAGTGGTTTAACTCTTCCTCGAAAAAATAGTATTAATCTCTTCAAAATTGATAATATTACTAACGTGTAATCAGGGTTTTCTTCCCGATTCATAAACCAGGGGAATTAATACATCAAAATAAATTTAAGAATTCAGCCGTAGTTGTATGGCCGCTAAAAATTATAAATTGAACATCCAATATGATGGCACCGACTTTTATGGATGGCAGGTTCAAGCCGTCGATCGTACTGTACAGGGCGATATTGAAAAAGCTCTCGGTGAGATCGTACCCAATCAGAAAATTACACTCATCGGTTCAGGCAGGACTGATTCTGGCGTTCATGCCCTAAATCAGATTGCCAATATCAAATTAGACACAAAAATGTCAGCAGATGAATTAACTAAGGCATTAAATTCGAAATTAGGGCGAGATGTTTGGATTTCCCAATGCCAAGAGGTTAATGATGATTTTCATGCAAGATTCTCTGCCGGAAAACGAGATTATCGTTACAATATTACTTTTGATTATTCACCATTTAGCCGAAATAATTCATGGTGGGTCAGATATTCACTCGATGAGGATTTATTACATAAATGTGCCAGTATGGTTAAAGGAGAAAAAGATTTCACAACATTTTGTAAAGCCACGGCAGAGGTAAATAATAAAATTTGCACCATATTTAAATCCAATTGGAAATGGTGCGGTGAATTTCTCGAATATAAAATCTCAGCAAATCGTTTTCTGCAGCATATGGTGAGATTTCTGGTTGGTACGATGGTAGAAGTGGCAAGAGGCAGGATTTCAATTGAGGATTTCAAGTTATTGCTTGACAATTCACACAAATCACTAATGGTCTTCCGTGCTCCGGCACAGGGATTATTTCTTGTAAATGTTCATTATCAGGATGATTAAATGACAAAACTATTTATCAAAACTATAATAATAATTTGGGCAGTATTTATCGCCTTCAAATATTTTACAAATCTGAATGCCGATTCCACAGATGATCCAACCAGTTTATCTACAGAATTTAGTGACATTACATCAAGCCGCAAGACGGCAATTACCAGAGCAATTGAAAAAGTTTCTCCATCGGTAGTCGGGATAAATGTGACCCAGCTTAAGCGAAAGCGGGGAAATTTGCAATTGGATCCCTTCTGGGGATTATATTATCCAAAGGATAAAGTGTACCAGGTGGAAAGTCTTGGATCGGGGGCTATAATAAGTGAGGATGGGTATGTAGTGAGCAATGCTCACGTCGTCGAAGATGCCCATGAGATTCTCGTAACCCTGCCAGGAGGTATTCGTCTCAATGCAGAACTTGTGGGATCAGATAAATTAACGGATATTGCCCTACTAAAGGTGGATGAAAGCAATCTGCCGTTCACTGAACTTGGTAATTCGGATGATCTCATTGTTGGCGAATGGGCGATTGCACTGGGAAATCCCCTTGGGTTATTTGATGTTGGTTATGAACCCACTGCTACACTTGGAATCATAAGCGGTCTTGATATGGATTTTGGCCTAAAAGAATCAGGGAGAGTATATCAGGATATGATTCAGACAGATGCATCTATCAATCCAGGAAACAGCGGCGGTCCACTGGTAAATTCACTGGGCCAAATAATTGGAATAAACACGTTCATTCTCACTGGCGGTGGCTATTCAACTGGATCAATTGGTATAGGTTTTTCGATTCCTATTAACCGCGTAAAAGAAATCATCGAAGAATTAAAAAAACATGGCAAAGTTGAAAGGGATTTTTCAACTGGAGTTCATGTCCAGGCAATAGATTCCTATCTAAAACAATATCTGAGACTGCCGTCCACCGATGGAGTAATAATTACTGATATAGAAAAATTGTCCGCTGGAGACAAAGCAGGACTGCTTATTGGAGATATTATTCTTGAAGTCGAAGACCAAAATATTAAATCACACACAGATATTTTGAGAGTCATTGACGAAGGCTTTAAAAAGGTCGGGGATTTTGTCACATTGACGATTTGGCGTGATGGAAATGTGATAGAATTGCCCTTAGAATTAGCGGATCGAAAATGAGGACTATTTGAATGATTGAGCGCTATAAAACGCCTGACATGGACCGTATCTGGTCAGAGCAAAATAAATATAATACCTGGAAAGAAGTAGAGATCACGGTTGTCGAAGTACTTGCCGATATGGGAATCGTTCCTTCGGAAGCTGCAAAAGTAATTCGTCAAAAAGCCGATTTTACCATCGAAAGAATTCTGGAGATTGAAGAAACCACACGGCATGATGTAATTGCCTTTCTCACCTGCATGGCAGAATTTATAGGACCTGAATCAAGGTTTGTCCATATGGGCATGACCTCATCTGACCTTTTGGATACCTCGTTGGCGCTCCAGGCTCAAGAAGCTGGTAAAATTATTCTTGAAAAACTGACTGTTTTCAAAGGGGTACTACGAAAACAGGCTGAAAAATATCGTGATACATTCCAAATCGGAAGATCACATGGCATCCATGCCGAACCAATTACCTTTGGTGTAAAACTGGCGCTCTGGAGTGAGGAAATCGGCAGGCATATCAATCGCTGGAATGAGGCAGTGGATACTATTTCTACAGGCATGATTTCCGGTGCCGTTGGCACATACCAGCATCTTGATCCTGAGGTAGAAGCCGAAACCTGTAAACGCCTGGGATTAAATGTCGCTTCTGTATCGAACCAGGTGATACAGCGAGATCGTCATGCCCATTATATGACCACGCTCGCCCTGATAGCAGCTTCGTTGGAAAAATTCGCCGTTGAAATTCGCCATATGCAGCGCACCGAAGTTCTGGAAGCAGAAGAATTCTTTTCAAAGGGACAGAAAGGATCTTCAGCAATGCCTCATAAACGGAATCCCATTGTTACTGAACAGATTACCGGGATGGCCAGATTACTACGGGGTAACGCCCACACTGCAATGGAAAATGTTGCGTTGTGGCATGAACGTGATATTTCCCATTCTTCTGTGGAGCGAATTATCATTCCCGATTCAACAACTTTGATGGATTACATGTTGAATAAAATGACAGCATTAATGGAAAATCTCCTTGTCTATCCGCAAAACATGATGGATAATCTAAATTTAACCCATGGTCTAATATTCAGTCAGGAAGTTCTGCTCGCCCTGGTAAAAAGCGGTGTTTCCCGGGAGGAGGCATATTCTTTAGTTCAGTGTAATGCCATGAAAACATGGGTAGATAAAAAAGATTTTAAAACGCTACTCAAATCTGATAAAGATATAACAAAATGGTTGGACAATGAATTAATAGACAGCTTATTCGATTTGGATAAGGTGATGATAAATATAAATAAAATCTTTAAGCGATTAGGAATGGAATCTTGAACCAGACAAAAGAACAGCTTAAGTACGCACTTGAAAATTATGATCAAACCGGCATAGGAGAACTGTACCGGGGAAAAGTACGTAATAATTATAGTCTTGATGATAAAATTGTTATGGTGACCACTGACCGTATATCGGCGTTTGATAAAGTTTTAGGGACAATCCCATATAAGGGTCAGATATTAACCCAAATTGCCCGGTTCTGGTTTGATAGAACAGAAGATATTATCCAAAATCATATTATTTCCTACCCAGACCCGCAGGTATTGGTGGCTAGAAAGGCAAAAACACTTCCAATAGAAATTATAATCCGTGGATACATCACTGGCAGTCTGTGGCGTGAATATTCCAGAGGTATTAATGGTCAATACGGATTTATGATTGCTGATAATTTAAATGAAAATCAGAAATTTGACGAAGCGATCGTTACTCCTTCAACAAAAGCAGAATATGGATTACATGATGAGCCGATTTCAAGGGAAAAGATAATTTCCGGTCTTGTGGAAGAAACACTCTATGATAAAGCTGTAGAATGTGCTTTGCAGCTCTTTCAAAATGGACAGGAGTGGGCAAAAACACGGGGACTGATTCTTGTTGATACAAAATATGAATTTGGTACAGTAGATGGTGAGCTTATACTTGTGGATGAAATTCACACACCGGATTCCAGTCGTTACTGGGTAGCCTCTGAGTATGAAGATAGATTCAGCAGGGGAGTAGGTCAAAATATGTTGGACAAAGAGAATATCCGTCAATGGCTTCTCGATCGTGGATTTTCAGGAGATGGTATTCCACCCGAGTTGACTGACGAAGTTAGAATTTCTCTCGCCGAACAATATATTGAATTGTTTGAATTACTTACCGACAAAAAATTTATTCCACAAAATGGCCAGGTGGCTGATCGAATCACTCATAACCTGAAGAAAACTGGATATCTAAAATGATTGCTGCCGAGGGTAAAGTAATCCTAATCCCAATATTCCTGGTCCTGATTTTCGGATTTGGAGTACAACAAATAGTACCAATGACATGGTTATATAAAATAAATTGGCTGGTTCTTGCCCTTTTCATTTTTAGTCTATACTTTTTCAGGATACCCGTTCGTCAATTCCCCGATGATGAAAAGCTGTTTATCTCACCTGCTGATGGTAAGATTGTTAAAATAACTGCAATTGACGATCCGGATTTAGGCGCGGTGACTCAGATTTCAATTTTCCTCTCCGTTTTTAATGTCCATAAACAATGGATTCCCCTTTCTGGAACTGTACTCGATAAAAATGTAAATAAAGGAAAATTTCTTGCCGCCTTCAATCATAAGGCTAGTATGGATAACGAGCAGACCAGCACGGTTTTAAAAGATTTGGAAGGAAATAAATTTAAGATTAAACAGATTGCCGGATTTATTGCCCGCCGGATAATTAATAATCTGTCTGCCGGCGAAACCGTCGTTCGGGGAAACCAGTTGGGATTCATTCGTTTTGGCTCCAGGGTGGATATTCTTGTTGGTGATAATTTTAAAATCAACATAGAAATGGGAGATAAAGTAAAGGGTGGTGAAACAATAATCGGGTATTTTAAATGAAGAATCAAGGTGTGAGCCGACATATACCAAGTTTGTTTACTTTGGTGAATCTTTTCCTGGGATTTCTTGCAATTATCAATATTCAGGCAGGCAACATCAACATGGCATGTTATCTTGTACTGGTTGCCGGTGCATTTGATTCATTAGATGGCAAGATCGCCAGAAAGATTGGCATCGCCACTTCTTTTGGAACGGAAATCGACTCCCTTGCCGACCTGGTATCATTCTGCCTGGTTCCCTCTGTACTTGTCTATAATCTTTATACTGCGGGTTTACCTGGAATTACCGGTGAATTGATAGCAGCCACACCTCTTATTCTAGGTGCAATTCGACTGGCAAAGTTTAATGTAGAACATGATGATAAACCGTCATCATATTTTATAGGTCTGCCCACACCAATTAATTCCCTGGCAATAATTTCTTTGGTTCTGTGGACAGAAAATTTAAAGTTGACAAATCCCGAATACACTCAACCCAGATTACTGATACCAATAATCATGTATATCTCATTTTTGATGGTTAGTAAAATCAAATATCCGAAATTTCCACTGCTCAATATTAAATCCGGTAATGATAATAATTTCAGACTCCTTGGAATAGGAATGTTTATTATCAGCTTTATCATAGCCGTCATTTTCAATATGCAGCTTTGGATACTTATGGGTTTTGTAATGTACTACATACTATCCGGAATTCTCCGTCGTCTACTGAATCCAAAACATGACGAATTATTATAAATCGATATTTAAACAGGATGATCATGAAAGCAAAAATTTATATTACATACAAAGAGGGGATATTAGATCCTGAGGGCAACACCGTCAAAAGAGCACTTAAATCCATGGGTTTTGAAACACTGGATACCGTTCAATTCGGTAAGTATATAGAGATGACCTTTAACGGAGTAACAAAAGAAAAAGCAGAATTGTTAACTGATGACGCCTGCCGGAAACTTTTGGCCAACCACAATACACAATCATATACATTTGAGGTTACAGACGAATGAGAGTAGCAGTTGTGGTTTTCCCAGGGTCTAATTGTGATCATGACGCTTATCATGTCATCCAACATCTCCTGAATATTGATGTTGATTTTGTATGGCATAAGGAAAAGGATCTATCAAAATATGGGGCTGTAATAGTGCCTGGTGGATTTGCATATGGGGATTACTTGCGAGCCGGTGCGATTGCCCGCTTTTCGCCCATCATGGAGGAAGTAATCCAATTTGCCAATCGAGGAAAACCGGTTATCGGGATTTGTAATGGTTTCCAGGTTCTTGTTGAGTCAGGATTACTGCCAGGTGCCCTTATCAACAATAAAAATATAAAATTTCTCAGTCGAGATGTGTGTATTCGAGTAGAGAACTCGGATACGATATTTACCAGTTATTACGATGAAGGCGATCTACTGACTATCCCAATAGCCCATCGACAGGGAAATTATTTTGCCAAGCCGGATGATATCCGTCAATTAAAAGATAATGGTCAAATCGCTTTTACATATCATCCCCAGGATGCAGATGGAAATCCAAACGGGTCACTTGAAAGCATTGCAGGGATACTAAATGATGCTAAAAACGTTTTGGGCATGATGCCGCATCCCGAACGGGCTGCAGAGGAAATACTGGGTGCGCCTGATGGCCTGAAGATTTTTCAATCAATGCTGGGAGTCTCATAATGAAAATCACACCAAATCGAAAATGGCCGGTATCTTTTGTTTTTTTAATCATCACCATGGGATCTATCCTGGGAACGATTTTGAGCCAGATTGTTGCAAAGGCTGTCCCGGAAGGTGTTGTCAGAGAGTTTTTCCTCACCAGCAGACCAATTGGTTGGGACCCATTTACATTGAATCTGCAGACGATTACTTTTACATCGGGATTTACTATTGATATCAGTGTGGTCAGTATTATTGGTATGGCTGTAGCCTGGTATTTTCTAAGATACTTCAAATAGAAATTACAGAATGATACTCACCAGTATATTTCCACGATGTATTTATATGTACATGTATGGATTTATCGTAAATTTACAGGCTGTATACAAGTTAAATTATTGGAGAAATAAATGTCATTAGGACCATGGGAAGTCGTCATCATTTTAGTAGTAGTCCTGATAATATTCGGTGGAAAAAAATTACCTGAACTGGCAAGAGGTTTGGGGCAAGGTTTGAAAGAATTCAAAAAAGCCACCAAAGATATTAAAGACGAAGTTGAAAACACTGTAAAAGACCTAGACGAAGAAACTCCAGAGAAAGATAAATAATATTTCCTTCCGAGAGATTCCTTAAATCTGCTGGTTTACATTGGTTCTCTTATTTTATTGAGAGCTTATTAGCTGTGATGCAATCATTCAATCAGATAATACCAAATATAAATCCTGAATTCATTGGCTGAATTTGATGTTGTTTTTGAAATTAATTAGGTGATATTTAAATTAATTATTAAAATGGATTTTATTAAGAAACAAATGTACAACTCTTACATTAACAGGCGTCAGGAAAAGGGACAACGACCATAAATATTCAATGATAGAATTTCAGCATCCAATATATTTAATATTATTACTTTTAATACCTCTGTTATTTCTTTGGCGTCAATCAAGGGGGCAGCATCAGGAGGCCACCTTAAGATTTTCTTCAGAGGCATTAATACCTGCTATTTTGAAACGATCTGCTAATCGGAAAATTCAATTTCTCTTAATCATCAAATATATAATTATGATATTTATTATCCTCGGTCTTGCAAGACCTGTAAAAAGGGATACTATCAAAGAGACAAATACTGACATAATTGATATTATGCTTGTCATTGATCAATCTTCTTCTATGTTAGCCCAGGATTTTGAGCCCAACCGTTTAGGTGCAGCCAAGGAAGTTGCCAAACAGTTTATACAGGATAGGGAAGGTGACAGATTGGGTATCATTGTATTTGCCGGGGAATCATTTATTCAATGTCCCCTGACAACAGATACAGATGTACTGGTTAAATTTACTGATCAAATTGATATTGTTGATAAAGATCATGACGGCACCGCCATTGGAATGGCGATTGCAAATGCCCTCAACCGGCTGCGTAGTTCTGAAGCCGAATCTCGCATTATGATCCTTTTATCAGATGGTAGTAATAACCGGGGAGAACTGGACCCTTTGACTGCCGCCGATCTTGCTGCAAAATTTAATATTAAAATTTACACAGTGGGAGCAGGCACACGAGGAATGGCTCCGTATCCTATCCAGGATGTCTGGGGGCGAACAGTAATGAGACAGATAGAAGTTGAAGTGGACGAAGAGACATTAAAAGAAATTGCCAAAATTACCGATGGAAAATTCTTCCGAGCAACCGATAATCAATCGCTGCTCAGGGTGTATGATGAAATCAACACTCTTGAGAGAACAGAGATTGAGGTCAATGAATATGAAAATATTACGGATCTGTACAGCTTTTTCACAATCCCTGCCGCCTTTTTTGCCATTTGTTTTGTTTTCTTTTTTAGAACCGTTTTCAGGAATATCTTTTAATGGTTCGGTTTACACATCCCCAACTCTTTTACCTATTTATTCCATTTATAATATTCTTGATATGGAATGTGATTTCATTAAAAAGAATCAAGAAAAATCTGGATGCGATAGCTATTGGCAAAATCAGAAATTTCCTTTTAAACCGAATATTATTTAGTCGAATTCACCTGAAATCATTTCTAATCATTTTGGGAACTATATTTCTGATTATTGCCTCTGTGGGTCCTCAGATTGGGACAAAATTGACTGAATTGAAAAGAATGGGAGTTGATGTAGTCATATTGCTTGACACATCTACCAGTATGGATGCCGTTGATGTAAAACCAAGTAGAATTGAAAAGGCAAAATATGAATTATCCAGATTAATAAATAATCTAAAGGGTGATAGAATTGGACTGGTCGTCTTTGCTGGAAGTGCCCATCTTCATATGCCGCTTACAACTGATTATGCTGCAGCTAAACTTTTTTTGAATTCAATCAATACACAGATGGTGACAAATAAAGGCACTGATCTGTCCGCCGCAATGTCTTTGGCATTAGATAATATTGCCTCTGAAAATGATAAATACAAAGTTTTGATTCTTGTCTCAGATGGTGAAGATCATCAGGGAAAGGCATTGGAGCTGGCGGCGGAAGCAAAAGATAAAAGAATCACAATACATACGCTTGGCGTCGGAACACCTGCAGGAGGTCCGATACCTGTATTTGATAAACAAGGAAATCAGGCATTTAAAAAAGATAACTCTGGAAAGATTGTCACAACGATGGTGAATGATGGCATTCTTAATGAAATTGCCATGATTACCGGTGGAAAATATATTAGAGTGGAAAATCAGGCAAATGCAATTGGACCATTACTCAGCGAGTTGGAAAATATGGATAAAAGAGAATTAAAATCACATGTATTTTCCCAGTATGAAGATCGCTATTATGTATTTCTTATTCTGGCAGGTTTATGTTTTTTACTAGAATTTGTAATACCCACACGCAGTGGTAAGGAAATTGTCTGGGAAGGACGATTTAGTAAATGAATATCTTTAAAAGTTTTACCTTTTCCCAATTTTTTCGATTAATTCTGATTCTATCTATTTTTGTTGTTGGAATCTCAAGTGGTCAGAATCCCCTTACCCCGGGTCAGCCAAATGCCCAACCCCAGATGCCCCCGGATCCAGAGCTGGAGAAATCTATCCTGGAATATGAACGTCTCCTAAAAAAATATCCTGACAAAAAAGATCTGAATTATAATATGGGTAACCTGAAATATGTACTTGGCGACATGGAAAATGCTGTATCAGAATATCAAAAATCTCTCGAGATGGAAAATGATCTGGTTAAATCCCATGCTTATTATAATATGGGGAACGCCTATGCTCAACAGGGTAACCTGGAAGAGGCAGTTGCCCATTTTCAGAAGGCATTGGAATATAATGGATCAGATGATGATTTAAAATATAATTATGAAATGAGTAAGATGATGCTTCAGCAGCAGGAGCAAGAACAACAGCAGCAGCAGGGTGATGAAGATCAGGAAAACGACGATCAGGAACAAGAGCAAGAGCAGCAACAGCAACAGCAAGATCAGTCCGGCGAAAAAGAAGAATCTCAGGACGAAAGTGAGAGCGAAAAATCAGAGAATGAAGAAGAGCCTGATGAACAAAATAAACCTGAGGAGTCGCAGGGAGAGGAAGAGAAATCTGAAGAAGAATCTCAACCCCAGCCTCAAAATCCAGAAGAGGCTGCCGAAAAAAAATTAGAAAAAGATGAAGCAGAAGCAATCTTGAACGCCTTGAAAGCAGATGAAAAAAACATGATGAAGAAAATTTACAAAAGTGGAAAAAAAGTTAAGGTGGAAAAGGATTGGTAGTAAACAGGTATTATATATTTTTATTATTCCTCTTTGCAACCCTGATGGCAGCTGATCCAAAGGTCAGGGTCAATGTGGATGAGAACAAAATATATGATGGTGAATCAATCACACTCACTGTAAGTGTGGAAGACGGAACTGGATTTCCTTCGGTAGATTTATCAAAATTGACTGAATTCAAGGTTATATCCGGACCCACCCAAAAATCCAATACGCAATGGTCAAATGGAATAACGACTTCCACCCGTTCCATATCCTATGTGTTGATTCCCTTAAAAAAGGGTGAATTGTCTATACCAAAATTGGCGATCGATGCTGAAGGAAAAAAGTATCAGTCAAATCCAATCAGTATCACTGTTTATGAAAGAAATGAGCAGATACCCGGCAGTCAGGGCAGTGGTTCGAAAACACGTCAATTCTACCTGGAAGCAACGGTTGATAATCTAAATCCATTTAGAGGTCAGCAAATAACGGTGACATATACCCTCTACACCATTGTTGATATTTCCGGGTTTGACATTTCAAAAGAACCGCGATATCAGGGTTTTTGGACAAATGATTTATACACTCCACGAAATCTCCAGGTCCATGCCGTTCAGTTAAATGGTGAAAAATGGTATGCTGCTACTGTGAAAAAAACAGCCTTATTTCCAACGGTATCCGGTTTGCTTGATATTGAGCAGATGACAGCAAAAGTTGGAATCACCGTAAAAGATAATTCGCAAAGAAGTTTTTTTTCGAACATGTTTAATTCCACAAAAAATTATACAATTTCTTCAAACAAATTAGAACTTGACGTTCGTCCACTTCCGGATAATGCCGGGACCATATCTGCTGCAGTTGGTAATTGGAGTTTGAAGGCTGAATTGTCTTCGGCGGATGTTCAACAGGATGAAGCAGTTACATTCACTATCAGGGTGAAAGGCTCAGGAAATTTGCAGGCTGTGAATATCCAGGAGATTGAGTTTCCACCTTCCCTTGAAATATTCGATCCAAAGATCACCGTAAATAGTCAAACCAGTCGTGATAAAATAGCCGGTGAAAAGATTATTGAATATGTGCTGATTCCAAGAACGCCGGGACAATTTGAAATTCCTGCGGTAAACCTCACTTATTTTGATCCTAAAATGGAAAAGTGGAGGACCAGAAAAACACGGCCATTTCCATTGAATGTTACACCGAGTGCCCGCAATACAGCAACAGGTATTGGTTTGACAAAAACAGAAATTTCGCTTATGGGCAAGGATATCAAATTCTCAGATCAAAACAAACCAATGTGGCGGCGTTCTGATGAAGGTATTTATACATTTTGGATATATATCATAATTGGATTTTCCGGATTATTCTATGTGACGCCATATTTTCTGTTGTTAAGCAAGAAACATCTTATTGCAAACGAAGGATCCAGGAGAGCCAAAAATGCCTTGAAAAATTCGTTAAAGATTTTATCTGAGCCGGAGACGTCAAGCGAAGGGACTTATCTTGCAATACAAAAAGCAATGAATTCTTTTCTAGATGAAAAAGATGATAGAACACTGGAAAGATCTACCAGTGAGATTATTTCCAGAATCCAAACTCAGAAGATAAACGAAGATTTAATCAAAGGGATAACCACAACTCTCAATAGAGGGGATGCTGTGAGATTTGCCCCGGTTTCCACTGCAGACTCAATAGCAGATCTGGAAAAATTCCGGGAGTTTCTGGCTAATGTTGATCAGGATTGGACTATGGCAAAATGAAGCATCAATCTATACTTATCGTCTTAATACTTGTATTATTAAATGGTACTTGGGCTTCCGAAATCGATGAAGCGTATGAACTGGGATTAAAAGCCTATGAATCAGGGCAATATAATTTGGCAATTCAGGAATTTGAAAAGATCGTTGAGTCAGGTTGGGAGTCCTCAGAGCTCCATTATAATCTCGGCAACGCCTATTATCGGGATGACAATATGGCCGCCGCCGTATGGGCTTTTGAAAAATGTCTGAAGTCAGAACCGGGACATAAAGATGCCGCCTTCAACCTATCATTGGTCAATTTGAGAGTAAAGGATAGAGTTGATATCCCTGAACCACCAGTTTACCTGAAAATTTACAATCAGATTAAGATATATTTACATCCCGGGCAATGGATTATATTGGGTGCTGTTTTACTTTTGTTAATATCGCTATTCAGAATGCTGCGCTTGATTCGAAACATGGGAGCAAATGGTCCAATAAGAAAAACAGAAAATATAATTTGGGTGATTCTGATATTAACAATTCTGGTGGGACTGAATGCAATTACTGATTATTTAACAAAACATGAAGGTATCATTTATAAGGATCAGGTAACGGCAACATCAGAACCAAACGAGTATTCAACGACGCTTTTTATTGTCCATGAAGGATTAAAAATAAAAGTGCTCGATACAAAAGATGATTGGGTTGAGATAGAACTAATCGATGGGAAGTCAGGCTGGATACCAAACTCAAGTTTGAGAATAATATAATATACTATTAGCAACCATCAGAAAATTGCAAATTCACAAGATTGCTTTCTAATAATTGCTTTAGATTTTCCAAACCCGTTTCTAAATCCGACCCCAGCATTTCATCCATATCCATAAATAAAAGCATAATATTCATCGGATAAGGCATGCTGCCGTAAAAACCCCACACTGCCTTTGTTTCACTTTCAGATATGGCTTCAGTTGTAATATAGGCCTGACCAGTTGACTGAAATGGTTCATTAAATCGTAATTCAAAATCGACTCGTTTACCAGGAATAATATTCTTAATTTCCTGTTCGCCCTGACCAACATCTTTATTATTGCTCTTCCATGCTGAAACAAATCCAACTGTCCCATCAACACCTGTATAGGTTTTTTGAGTATTGGGATCCATTTCTGCCCAGACACTGAAATTATCCTGATTTTTGATGTATTTAATGTAGTCAAATACAAATTTGCTTGAGGTATCAATGTTTACATACTTGACAACATCGTATTTTTTGGGTGAGACGGCTGCAACCAACAGAACCAAAACGGCCAATGATGTGATTGTCATTAAGATATATTTTATTAGTTTCATGTTATTCCTTTTAATAAACTTTTGCTAATTCTTCAATAAGGCTGACACAGTTGTTTGATTTTTGATTACAAATACTAATCAGCAGCGTCAATTTATTTAAACAGAATATATAATTAATAAAATTGGATCGCCTGGAAAACTATTTGGACAAACTACTTTCAATGATTTGCCTCAAATCAATACTTTTTACCAAAAGTTCCTTATAAACATTTAATTGTTGCTGCAGCAAAGAGTAATAGCTTGCGATCATATTTGAGAATTTCACAGTTTTTATTATATCCAAATTATTTAATTCGCCTGTGAGCATATTAAATTCATTAAGTACAAATGGTAACACAAATGTACTGTGATAATTATGGAAGTAGTCTTCCACAAATTTAACACCATCAATAGAGATATGGTAATTAACAATTTTTTCTTTTAACTGAAAATCGTTTATTATATTTAAGTTACCACTGTTAATAATCTCTTGGTAAGTGTCGGTGTGAAATTCAAGCCTGGATATAGATATTATATTTTGAAATACTGATATTACTGAATCCGCGGGGAATTCACCAGATTGGAGAGTTAATATTACCGGTTTCAAATTTTCGATCCTGAGACTATCAGTCTCGATAGATGTTTGCAGGCTGGTATTATTGGTCTTGATATTCTGGGCGAAACCGTGTAAATATTTTTGTTCAAGAGATTTTTCTTGATTTTGTATCCGCCAGTTATTTAACAGGAAACCAACAGTGACACCAAGAAATACGACGATTAGTTCAAGTGTTAGTTTTCTCCAATCGTAGTTATTTTTCTTTTGGGAGTCGCGTTTGTAGTTTTTCATTATGGAGCTCTCTATCTCCGTCGTCCCCCAGAATCTCCTTTGTCACTGCGTCGGCCTTTACCGCCACTTTTTCTTCCACCCCAAATATTCCTGTCTCCTCTTGATTTCGAGCTTCTCCCCTTAGAATATGTTGGCTTATCTGATTTTTCTGATTTATCTGATTTATCCTGAGATGCTTCCACTACCAGAGTTATCCCACCAAAATTTTGTCCATTCATCGCTGAAATGACGGAGGACATCATTTTTTCATCGATCCCAAAAAATGAGAAATTTTTCATTATCTCAATTTTCCCCACTTTTACATTTCTGGAGCCTAAACTTTCGTTGATAAGTCCCATCAATCGTGACGGATTCAGGTTTTCCTGAGAACCCACATTGATGAATAGTTTTGTAAATGCTCCTTTTCTCTTATCTTTCCTGCCTCTTGTATTTCTGTCACTGCTCCTTAGATCTTTTTTGCTGGCGTGCGTATTGAGATCACTGGCATTTTTATAGTAGTCGAGGAAACGGTTAAATTCTGCAGAAACAAAATGTTTTATAAGATCTTCCCTGCTTAACCATTCCAGCTTTTTGTAAATGTTGGGTAAAAATGGATCAATCTGATGGTCATCAACCTGTACCTTTTCAATTTTATCAACGAGAGCATATAATTGTTTCGAGCAGATATCTTTGCCGCTGGGGACAGGTTCATGTGAAAAAGTGATTCCGGATATTCTCTCAATATCCCTGATTTTCATTGTTTCACGAGTATGAATTATGGCAATAGATATACCGCTTTTCCCTGCTCGTCCAGTTCTTCCACTACGATGGGTATACACTTCAGAATCATCGGGCAGATTATAGTTGATGATATGTGTCAGGTCGGTTACATCTAATCCCCGTGCAGCCACATCCGTAGCGACTAAAATTTGTAATTGACGTTTTCTGAATCGGCCCATAACTTCATCGCGTTGCGGTTGTGATAAATCACCATGTATGGCATCGGCATTATATTCATCATGCATCAGTTTATTGGCAACTTCTTTTGTTTCACGACGAGTACGGCAAAAGACAATCCCATAAATATTTGGATTTATATCGGCAATACGTTTTAGAGCTAAATATCGGTCACGGGCGTGGACCTGATAATAAATATGTTTGACATTTTCAGCCCCTGAATTTTGTCTATCAACAGAAATTTCAATGGGATTATCCATATAATTTTTAGCGATTCGAGAGACATCCTTTGGCATTGTAGCGGAAAATAAGAGGGTCTTTTTAAAATCCGGTGTTTTTTCTAAAATTTTATTTAAATCTTCCCGGAACCCTCTATTTAGCATTTCATCTGCTTCATCCAACACAACAGTCCTGATATTTTCAACATTTGCTGCTCTCCGCTTGATTAAGTCAAGGATTCTCCCAGGAGTTGCAACAATAATATGTCCTCCCCTTTTTAATGCCCTAATTTGAGTGTCGATACTGGCGCCGCCATATACCGGAACTACATTTAAGCCTTTTATAAATTTTGAATAATTTTGTAAGTCCTTTGAAATCTGCATACAAAGCTCGCGAGTTGGTGCGAGGATTAAGGCCTGAACAGATTTTTTCTGAATATCAATATTATCAATAATTGGTAATCCAAATGCCGCAGTTTTCCCGGTTCCAGTTTGGGCAAGGCCCACAACATCAGATTTTGCTTCAAATACCAGAGGTATAACTTCTGCCTGAATTGGTGTTGGGACTTCAAATCCCAGTTCTTCAATACCTTTTAGCAGATTTTGGGATAAACCCATTTCATCAAACGATTTCATAAAATATTTCCATAAACTGAGGGCGAAAGTTACATATAGTATGTCATATAAACTGAAGTAAACTATATTATTAATTTATATTGAAAATGCACTCTGTTGAAATGGCAAATTGATTAAAACTGATTTCAGACCACTTCGTTTACCAAGTATAAATGTATATATGGTGGGTATTAAATGGAATCAATAACTTTGGTAAAACTGTTTTATCGAAATTTTAAGGGTTTGAATGCTCCTATTCAAATTTTATAAATGATACCAATCCTAATTTTTCGCAGGAGTCAAAACCCAGTGATTCATAAAAGAGTCTTGTATTAGTATTATCGTCCGTAAGTAATACTTTCTGTCTTACATCTTTAAATTTCTGGAGAGTTTTTGTAATTAGCATTGTGCCTATTTTCATCCTCCTGAATTTTTCCAATACTAATATATCCTGTATATAAATAATTGTCAGTCCATCACCGATAACCCGGATCAACCCAATAAGTTTTTCATCTTTTATTGCAATACGGACATACAATGATGCCTTGATGGCGTTTTCCAATTTATTGATGTCTTTTGTATAAGCAGACCAACCTGCATCGTTGTATAATTCGAGTAATAATGAGCGATCGACTTCGGTTGTTTCAATAAATGTAATGTCAGACATATCAACATTTTCCTTTTGAGTGTACTAAAATTCGTCAGTATAAAAATTGGTCATCAAATTGAATTTAGCATATATTCATTATAGTTTGCATATTTCTCAAATCCCAGCTTTTCATAACATGATATGGCTCCTGCATTTTGAGCGCTCACATTTAATCCGATTATATTAACTTTTTTTAAAAGTGAAAGACATAATGTTGCAGTTACCTTTGAAGCGAATCCTTTGCCCCGGTGATCTGGATGAGTAGTGATATTTCCAAGGGAGGCAACCCCGTATTGAGGTGAATACACATGGATTCCGGCAATGCTAACGAGATTGCTGTCAATATATAATCCATAGTACATACCGGTTTCCAGCATACGCTGATCAAACCAGTTTCCCGGATAGCTTTTCTGATATAAATTATAAATATCTTCCAGATTAGCAACATCTAATTCGACCACATCCTTTATACTTACCCTGTTTAATATATTCTCATTCTTTAGAATCATTTTTAGATGCAGACCATGATGATCCAATGAGAAATTATTTGAAAAGGCAGATTCAAGCTCAGGACTTAAATGACAGTAAAAACGATGGGGGAGATAAGGTAATAATTTTGTCACCAATTCTTTTGAGAGATAAACATTATTGTTTAAAACCAAAAGTGTTGGTAAATCTGGGCTTTGGTATAACATGGCAAGGGAACAGATTTCATTTTCATTTTCCAGGGTCCACCATGAGGTATGATTAAAAAAGAAATCATCCAAATCACCGATTTCATAAATATGAAGGTTCGTATCCTTTTTCAGGTATTCGTGTATCCGGGTTTTATCCCGAATTTGAATGACCTGTCTCATGGCTAATTAAGGCGAAAATAGATCAATCGTTATAATTAAGACGATTTTTTGATCTTCTGCCTTCAATTATTGAATGAACGATTGGGATAATGATCAATGTAAGTGGCATGGCAAATCCGAGACCGAATATGAATGAAAATCCCATTGGCTGCCAACCTTTTTCGGCATATGTAAGTGGCAATAGTCCTATTATGGTTGTAATTGTTGTTAACAGGATTGGACGAATCCTGGTTAATGCTGCTTGTACAATAGCTTCGTTTAGAGGCATACCCTGGCTCTGAACCTTGTTTATATAGTCAATAAGAATTATTGATATATTCACAACCACCCCGGCAAGACCGACAATTGCAATCAGAGCTACAAGTGCAAAGGGCTGACCGCCGATATACAATCCATAGATAGCGCCAAAAATACCCAGAGGGATGGTCAACATGATAGTCAGTGGCTGTGAGAATGAATGAAACTGTGCCACCATTAAAACATAAATAAGAATTAGCGCTAAAATAAATGCCTTGGCAAGGGCGACGAATGACTCAGCAAACTGCTCAAAATCTCCAGAAAAATCAAAACGATAACCAGAAGGTAAAGTGACATTGCTGAGAACTGATTTGAGCTCCTTACTTATTTCTACTGCTGAGGCATCGATATCATTACTTGCTGAGACTCTTATTACCCGGTCTCCATCGATATGCCGGATGGCAGCCATCCCTTTTTCCACATCAAAATCACAAACTTGCTTAAGTAAAACGGTCTGATTTATGCGGTTGAGAATTTTTATATTTTCAAGATCCTCTATTGAATTTCTCCAAGACTCCTTTAGCCTTACCATTACTTTTATGTCATCATCATCCATACGGACGGTAGTCGCTTCCGCACCGTTTATAGCAGTTCTAACTGTACCAATAATTTCTGCAGTGCTGACCAGAAGACGAGCTGCTTTATCTCTATCAACATTAAAACTTATTTCGGGGAATCCTTCACCCATATCATCATCGATGTCTATTGCACCTTCGATTTCAGCAAGTTTTGCCTGTACCATTTCTGACAGGCTCTTGAGGATGGTGAAATCAGGTCCGACAATTTTGATTGCCACAGGGGCATCGGAGGGTGGTCCCCCCTGAATCGCTGGAACCCTTACCTCAGCGCCGGTAACCGGTTTCATATCTTCACGTAGAATTTCCTGGATATCCTCGGCAGTCAAATCACGAACCTCTTCATCAAGGAGATCAATTACAATCTGTGAGAAATTATCTGAAGTACCTGAGGCAAAATCAAAGGTAGATGGTGCTCCGCCCCCAATATTGGAAACAAAATTATTCATGAATGCCGAATACTCTTCGTCAAGGAGAATTTGCTCCACTTGTCGGGTAATCTTATCCGTTTCATTAAGAGTTGAACCTACCGGTGTTTCAATATTGATAAATACCTGACCGATATCATCGGCGGGAAACATTTCCACCCTGACAAATCCAGCTGATATTAATACAATCGCTCCTATCATATATGGAATAATGCTTAACAAAAATGTTTTACGATATTTTAGGGCGCGACGGAGAATCGGCTCATAAAATTTCTGGATGATACGGGTCAATCGCACACCAAAATTCTTTTTTTGGATGCTTTCCAGAGAAATTGGCGAACGCATTATTTTTGAACTGATAGTTGGATTAACAACGATTCCAACAATATATGATGCCGCCAGTGAAATGGAGACTGTAATTGGAATATATTTCAAAAAATCGCCCATAGTACCGGGCATGATGAGCATAGGCATAAAGGCTGCAAGAGTTGTAAGTGTTGATGTAAGTATAGGTAATGCCACTTCCTGGGTACCTACTGCAGCGGCGAAGGATCGAATCTTATAACCAGGTACCGTAGAAGACTGGACTGAAAGTAATTGCTCGTCGGTAACTTTATCCAATTCAGCAGCATGGTTTCGAATACTTTCCCATTCCGTGCTTTGCTGCATTGCCATGGCGGCGATATATCGCTTTTTCCACATGCCGTGATGCCTGAAAATATTCTCGACAACAACAATTGCATTATCCACAATCATTCCCACCACAAGGACCAATGAAAACAGCGTCAGACTGTTTAGCGAAATGTCAGCAATCCAGAGGACAGCAAAAGTTGTAAGGATGGTGAGGGGCAATACGATGGCGGCGATGATGGAATTTCGCCATCCGAGAAATACCAGTAAAGTGAGAAAAACAAGTATTAGACCCTGGAAACCGGAACGACCTAATTGATCAAGGGAGTCATTGATCCATTTTGCCTGGTTGCCTGTGACGGCGTATTTTGTTCCCAGAGGTAACCAACCCTCAGCCTCTTCAAGATATGCCAGCACATCATCGGTTATTTGAATAGTATTGGATCCTGACCTTTTTTTGATGGCGAGCGTGACTGACGGTTCAGTATTCAGGCGTGAATAACTGTTGGGTTCTTTATGTCCATCGACAATTTCGGCAATATCAGCCAATTTAATAATTCCACCGTCTAATCCGGCAATCGATAGTTTTTTTAACTCATCGATATCTTTTATTTTTCCCCTAACCTGTGTGACAAATTTTTTGCCGCCAAGCTCCAGCGTCCCGCCGGGGATATCCAGATTCTCACTGGCAATCAAACCGACAATCGCATTCAAAGTGAGTCGATATTTTTCCAATTGAGCCGGATCCAGATTTACATTAAACTGCCTTTCCAGTCCACCAACTACCTCGCAACTGAGTACATCGGGGATGTTCTCAATATCAGACTGGAGAGTCTTGGCAGTTTTGGTTAGCTCAACATAATCATCTCCACTGAATGAAACAACCAATATAGGGGTTTCACTAAAGTTTAGCTCGAGTATCAACGGATCCATGATATCATCTGGAAGCTCAGCTTCCACATCGGCAACGGCTTCCCGCACGTCGCGTAATTTCTTTTCAATATCGGTTCCAACCTCAAAGTTTATACCAATACTTGAGCTACCAGTACTGCTGGTGGATGTGATAAAATCCACATCTTTCAGCCCTTTTACTTTATCTTCAATTTTATTGGTAATCAGGGATTCTACCTGATTTGGGGGAGATCCGGGATAGGGAACAATAACCAGAACAAGCGGAATGGATATATCGGGATTTAATTCCTTTGGCATGAAGAAAAGAGCCACTGCACCGGAAAGAACAGGCAGAACAATGAGAAGGAGAATGACAACTCTCCAGTTCTTTAAAAAACTTTGTATCAGATTCATCCTGAAATACCCTTATATATTATTCAGATAAAAGCAGTTCATCCATAGCCTGCCAGGTTTTAATAGTTTCAACAGGTTCACCGGATTTGCAATATTCCTGTCCTCGTACAATCAAAATCTCATTTTCAGATAGGCCAGAATTGATCATAACTTTATTTGATATATTATTGAATAGGGTGACTTGTTTCTCGATGGCTATTTCATTATCAATTATATAGGCAAACCACTTTCCACTTTTCTGCATAAGGGCTCTGCCGGGTATGATAATCAAATTTTCCTCATGGGTTTGGTAGATTTTTATACGAACTGTCCACCCTGCATTCAATTTCAAACTACCATTGCTAATTTCAATGCGGACTGGAAAACTTCCATCAGGTCCAGCTGATCTCCCCACATACGAAATTCGACCGGAAATTTGTTTACCGGGAAGCATATTTGTTTCAATCAATACTTTTGCTTTTGCATTTATCTGGAGTATTTGCGATTCACTTACTGATAAGTTGATTTCCAACTTTTTTAGGTTTTGAATAATATAGGCAGGATTTGCACTGGATACAAATTGTCCCACATCGATTGTTTTGAAGCTCACATACCCCGATATTGGGGTAATTATATTGGTGCGATCCAATTGCCGTTTTGCCATTTTATATGCTACTCGTGCCTGCTCCAATTGAGCGGATGATACATCAAATGAAGTTTGAGCACCTTCAAGAACAGCGTCACTGCTAAATCCTTCATTTTTAAGCTCTAATTGTCTCGCCAGCGTATTGTCAGCATTTTTGTATCCTGCCTCGGCAAGATGCAATGCCGCTTCTGCCTGGGCTAAACCGAGCCGGTAATCAGCTTGATCAATGACAGCGAGAACATCATCTTTTTTAACCCATGCACCTTCGTCCATTAGTATTTTGGTAATTTTCCCGGCGGCTTCAGGATATATTTCAATTGTAGAAGATGGTTGAATCAATCCGGAAAACTCCAAATACCGGCGCGTATTCTCCCGGCTGATTTTCAGGACTTCAACAGAAACAGTATCGGTTACCTGGACCTCTTCTGCTCCAGGTTTTTCACAACTTGTGAAAATAAAAAATATTGGAATGGAAAGAAATATAATTAATCGTTTCAAAATAACCTCTTGCTTTTCAATTTGAATTTTAGTTTCCTATTGTTTCGCCGCAGCTGAATAATAGGCGATTATAACTGATATAATGATCAATCTGCATATTTATTTGATTTATTCGTGCATTAGTCAGTGAGTTACGGGCGTCAATCAATTCAATTTGACTGCTTTCGCCATTTTCGTATCCTGATTCAACAGCGAGATAATTCTCTTCAGCAGCGAGAAGTTGCTGATTTGCCAATTCAATGGATTCATACATCAATTGGTATTGCAGATAATTTGCCTCAACCTGTAATCGAATACCCGTCTCCATCTCCTGGGCCATATAGCGGCTTTTCCGCAGCTGTGCCTGGGCATCTCCAATTTTGGCAACATTTGATAATCCCAATGGAATTTCGAATGAAATATTTAACATTGTCCTCTCAACTGATGTTTCAGATGAGAAACCTGATGACTGGGAATTATCCTCCCAATGATAAATGGCTGCAATTGAAGGTAAAGCTGAACCAATGGAGGCGCGATATCCCCAATTGGCAATATCCACACCAGTTTGGGCTGTTTGAAGAGCAGGTCGATTTTGGAACGCTGAGCGAACCCAATCTTTTAGACCGCGGTTTTCATTTATTTCGGGGATGAATGTTTCCAATGTATAAAATGAGTCAAGACTTTTCCCCATTTTCATATTCAGGGTCAATATTGATATTCTAACTCCTTGTTTGGCCTGCTGGATTTGCTGAGAGATTTCTGCAGCACTTACCTGCGCTCTTAATAGGTCTTTTTTTTGAACCATACCCAAATCAAACATCTTCTCAACCATTTGGATGTTTTTATCAATAAGATCCCGGGCGGATGTTGTAATCTCCAGGATGCCTTCCATTTTGACCAGGTTATAATAGGCCTCAAGTGTTTCAAATTTGATTTTCTCAAGATTTTCATCATAAACTAAACGAGAAATACTTTCAGTCTTCCTTGCTATTTTATGAGCACTGTATAAAGCGCCACCTGTAAACAGGGGTATGGTAACATCAACAGATTTTTGCCATTGTGTTTTTGGCTGCAGCGGTATAATTATGCCGTCAAAGTTTAAAAGAATTTCTTCATCATTATATATTTTGGTAAATCCTGTGGAGACAGTGGGGAGCATGTTTGAGCTCACAGACCAATAATTATAAAATGATGCGTCCATGTCTGCCTTGGATTGTAATAATCCAGGGTTTTCTGTTGCAGCAATTTTCATGGCTTTATTAACAGATAATGTCTCTTCGCAAAGTATAAATCCATTCAGCAGTAATATAAAAAGGACCAGATACATGGGTATTCCTATAATAAATATTCTAAAAACGAACGATAAATTTATCAGAAAATATGGGATTTTTGAAACGTAAATAGAGATTTTTCATATTTTCTTTCAGCGCAGACAGAATTTTTGCATTGTGGTTGTTAACGAAAATAATTTTATAAGATTTTTTATCCAAGTTTAATTATGGAAAGATTTAACAAAAAGTAAGCTCTTGGTATTCTATAAAATTAATTTTGGGTACTATGTTTTCAGGTAAGATTGGCGGATAAATCATTTACAGCTTGATTGTATATTGAGTTCCCTGGGGAGCTCGCAGAGGAAAATAATTAATAATATGGATGCTGAAAATCCTGCCAGAATTATTAGAAAATTGATGTTAAATATTGATGCTTTCAACGCCAATATTTAAAGTCAAACTTTAAGGGAATTTCATAACTTATAAAATATATGTACGTTAGAAATTTAGATATAAAATGATGTTTTTAATGCTTTTTATTGCATGTTCTTATTCTGATAATATTGTGAATTTCGTTGGAATTTTGTACGTTGTCCGAGGGAAGATTGATTGTTTATAACTTTTTGACTAAAAGTAAGCATGGACTGGCTGGATCCCATAATTCTTTGAATTCTTCCAGTGGAATATAACCTTGAGAAAAATAAAATTTCCTGGTCTTTGCATAGTTGATATCGTTATGGGAGGGGCCCAAAGTTTTTACCTGTACATATTGGCATGATCCAGCTCTGAGAAAGTCTTCTGCACATTTAATCAATTGAGCGCCAATACCTTGTCGATGATATTTTGGGTAAACCCCCATCACATAAATTTCCCATGATTTTGCGTTGTGTTTTTTTAGGGTAAGAAAGCCTGCTATCCGCTTATTATAGCGGGCAACAAAAGTAGGTTGAGTATCAGTACTATTTATATATTCCAATGTGGATGCTTCAATTCCAAACCACTCAGGGAGACTGCAGAGGATTGGTCTACAGACTTCAGATTGGTTTAATGATGGTCCAGCAATATAAATATCAGTGGAAATTGAGGCTGTTATTTTTTGGTCTAAAGTATTAATATAAAACCAGATTTATATAATTGTGAGGATTTCTAAAAAATGTAAATGGATCATTCCATAAAAAATGACGGCTGAAGCAACCATCTTAAGGTACCAAATCCCGGCTTAAGATCTACCCAATCATTAATAAAAAAGTCAATTCTCGCCATGGAAGCAGTGGGTAAACGAACGTCACCACCGCCTATGAGGCTGGAGACGATTTGTGTAAGTTTGGGTTCATGACCAATAAGCATGATAGAAGAATGTTTATTTGAGCTATCCTTAACCAGATTTAAAATGGTATTTACTCCCTGAAAATATAGAATATCACTTTCCTTTATTTTACATTTCCAGTTACCGGTTTTTTTTGAGATTTTTAATGTTTCTTTTGCCCGGACAGCAGCGGATGTAATTATCAGGTCAGGTACCTGCTTGGATTTGGACAGAAGTTTTCCCATTACTTCGGCACTTTTTCTTCCTCTTTTGGAAAGAGGTCGGTAAAAATCATCTTCGTAATCTGCATCCCAATCAGATTTTGCATGACGATATATTAATAGATGTTTTGTAGAATTATTTATCTGTTTCATAGCATAATTTACTGCAACATCATATATATGGGTTAAGGAAGTAGTTCAAAAAAAACCTTGAATCTCTGAGTAAATTTCAGTCGTCTGTTCATATCCAACATTGCGGAATGTATGTATACTCTATCTTTCAATTTGTCAAGTCTTTGATCAACTATTTCAAACTTTAAGCTGCCAAAATATTGTTAATCGATCCAAGTAATAAAACAACAAAAAATTCTGCTATTGTGAAAATAATTTAAAAAAATAGAAAAATCTTTCATCATTTTCACCAAATAGTTAATATTTATTAATAAATTGTACAATTTATAATGACAATAAGTAAAATAATTATGATGTTTATAAAATAATTATTGTTCATGTAAAAAATCATTTTATATATTTATCATGGTCAACCGCATAACCTGGAGCAAAAAATGAAAAATATTAGAGTAATCACTATCATTGTTATAATAGGACTTCTTGTCGTTTCCTGTAATAATAGAAATCCATTTAACTATGACGATTCAGATATAAATCTACTCCACAACAGTTTTATCGAAAATGAAGTGATGGATGATATATTGTTAAACAGAAGTGAAGACAGCATAATAAATAATTTGGAAAATGGTGAAGATTGGGGAATTAATGATTTGAGGAGTGGTTTTAATCCAAAAAATGGCTACACCGGCACTGATGATTCTACCAATGTATCGATTGATCCTTGATTGTTAAAAATTGATTTTTAGCAAATGTAAATGTGATGGAAATTTCTGAATTAAATAAATACTTAATAAATATAAGTCTCTCGGGATATCTGGATTTTCACAGTGATGAAATGAATATGCCCGACCATTTAAAAGAACTCACCCCCTATGCAACTGAAATAGAGCTGATTCATAAATGTAAAAAATATCTTGTTTCCGGGCGTATCTCCAAGGCTCATTCAATTATTAATGATCTACAAAATTTAAAAAGTTTCCGATTCATGCCTTTTGAAACTGTGGATAGAAATGATGTATTGGCATATGTTAATTATGAATGTGCCCTTTTTTACAGAATTGTTGATGACTCTATCGCTTATTCAAATTTCCTAAAAATAGCCAAACTCCTTGCTAAGTCTCCTGAAATAAATTTATTGATAGATTATCAATTTGCCACAATCAATGCTTTCAATAGCCTAAAAACTAATGAGCTACAAAAATTTACTGAAATATTTCATCAGGAAGAACTGTATGTCCTTGAGATTATGGCTTATTCAAAGATTGGTGAAATTCAAGCTGCTTTGAAGCAATATTCGCTGGCTCGGGAATATTTTGTAAAATCTAAAACGGTCATTCAAAATATACATTCTGTAAATCTGGAGATTACTGCTGATAGCAATATCGGTTATGTCTATTTTCTGGATTCCGATTATCAGCGGGCCCTGGATATTTTTAATAGAATAAAAGATTGTAATGATTATTTTCAGAAAAGCTTGATCCTGGAAAATATCGCCTTGATTTATGAGGTATTAGGTGATTATGCTCAGGCCCTTGATTATTGGATGGAATCATTAAGTATCTGTCAGGATCACGGCATCATGATGAATATCCCTGAAGACACCCTCCATATCGGTGAAATTTACGAAGAACATCTGGATTCTGTTTCCAAAGCAAAATTTTTCTACAAAATGGGTTATGACCATTCCATGCAGATGTTCAAAGATGGGATCAATTTATCTGGTAATATGAGAATAGTCATTGAAAAATATATCAGTTACTTTGCTGAGTATTATATTCCTGATGATAAAATGGTGAATAAGCAGACCACAGATCCATTTGCCTTTGCAGTTGATAAATCCTGGAAACACATCACTGAAATTTTCCAGTTTAATGTGATTGTCTATTACAAATTTAATTGTGACTCTGTATATCAGGTGTTGGATATACTACAGTTAAAAAGATCTAATTTCCAGGCTAAGCAGCAGAAACTGACAAACCTGGGATATCAGATTCCTGATTTCCGTAAAAAAGTAAACCTGCAGGATAATTCCGAGGTTAATAGTACTCTACAGGATTACATACGGAATCTCAGCCCAATGGACTGGAAAAATTTAAACAAAAGATTCGAGAATGACATATTGAAATACTTGATAAATCACTATGGAAGCCATAAAAGGGAATTCCTGGTGAAGAAGTTAAGTATCAGTTATCCAAATCTTAAAAGAAGATTGGATAGTTTAGAATAACCTGATTCATTTGTGAATTGTTTTAATCGAGAATTTGGCAATCATAAATGTATTGAAAAGTGACCGGATATCACGGTATTTTTGCGGTTTGAATTTCGAGTAATTTTAATCATTACAAAACCGTTATAAATATTGAGTGCTTCCCACCGGGGGAAAAGCAGATAATCAGCTTTCACTTAAATAATACTCAAACATGAGGATTACGTTTTGAAAAAAACCCTAATAATTATGCTTATTGGTTTTCTTGTATTCATATCAGGCGGATGTGAAAATCCATCCGATAATGGGGATAAAGTAACCAGCAATACTAATACTCTCAATGACTCTTCCTTGGATAATAACTTCATCGGAAGCGCTAGTGAATATTTTTATAATCTGGAAGAAGATGTAAATGTCAAATTTTACCACTGGAGTCAGGAAGATATTAGGCAGCCCATTTTATTTGACCCGAACTCAGATACATTAAATTTTAGAACTATACCTGAATTTCTTGTCAATATCCAACCAGGTGAACCTGGTGAGCAATATACCGATTTAAATAATAATGGCGTTTATGATGATGGCGAACCATTTGAAGATCAGGGTAACAGCACATGGGATCTTGGCGAACCGTTTACCGATGCAAATGGCAATGGTTTTTTTGATGTTGGCGAAGACTTTGAGGATCTCGATGACAATGGATTCTGGACTGGCACCGAAAGACTTATGGATGTGAATGGTGATTGTGTTTGGAATGATGCTGAGACATGGGAAGAACAAATTGACGATGGAATATGGACAGCGCCAGAACCATTGACGGAAGAGTATATGGATTATGGCGTTTGGAACCCACACGAACCGTATACCGATGAGGATGGAAGCGGAGATTATACACCGGATGATGAATATGATGATGTAAACCTTGATGGCGTATGGACTGGTCACGAGCCATTTGATGATTTGAATGGCAATGGAGAATGGGATGCCGAGGAACCTTTTGAAGATAGAAATGATGATGGCATTTTTGATATTGGCGAACCCTATGATGATACCAACAATGATTGCAATTGGACAGATCAGGAGCCATATGCTGAAGTATATAACGCATCATTGCCAGAGCCAATTTCTGGGTGTAATTGTGTAGAAATCGAAGTAATCCCCAATTTTTTATACTTTTATACGAATTGCGGTAATGATGGGGTTTACGAACCTGAATGTGGTGATACTTTCCCTTTTTCGGGTGATTTGAACGATAATGGGATCCATGATGGAGCAGAAGCTTTTACCGATACAGATGGAAATATAGTATGGGATGGTGATTTTATTATTGATGAAAATGGTAATTGTTTACATGATCCAGAAGAACCATACGAAGATATCTACTTTCCATTTGGAGAGTTTAACCCTGATGAACCCATTACTCTAGATTACAATGATAATGATATTTGGGATGAACATGAACAATTTGAGGATTTAAATGGGGATGGTGAGTGGAATGATGATGAAGAGTTTGTCGACTGGAATGGTGATGATGTCTGGACCCCTGGTGAACCCCTCGTTGAATATTTTGAAAATGATGTCTGGGATGACGCCGAAGGATTCATTGATGTCAATGGTAATGGGGAATGGGATAATGATGGTGAAGGATTTTCTGATATGGATTCAAACTGTATCTGGGATGTGGGAGAATCCTTCCTGGATAACCCTGAATTATCAACGCCGAGCTGGGATGGTTATACTGATAGGCATTCAATCATTGCAAAAACGGTAACTATTACAGACTCTGTATCAATATTCTCGTCCCAATACACTCATTTAAATCAAATGATCTGGAATTTTGAATTAGAAAGATATGAGGCTGACGCTTCCGCATGGGAAGGACAGGATACAACAATACATTTCCTCGATTCATTTGATTCATTAGTTTATCAACAGCAAATTTTGGAATTACCTGATGAAAATGAATCCTATTATATAGATGAATCTGAATGGATTGAAAATCTTTATGTGTATTCAGCAGGTCCGTCATTGTTTGAAAATACATTTACAATCCGACAAAAAATTATCGGTTCTGATTCATTGTTATACAGATTACCTGCCGATTGCAATTTGAACGGTCTTGGAGATTCTGCTGAGCCATTTACGGATTTAAATGGTGATGGCAACTGGGACGCAGGTGAACCTTATGAAGATTTTGGTAATGGAAATATTGATTTGCAAGAACCCTATCTTGAAAGAAATATCACAGGAAATATTGATGGAGTTCGGGATAATAATGAACCTTATGTTGATTTAAATTGCAATGGTGAATGGGATGATGAAGAAACGATTGATACCGGAAATGGAATATGGGATGATGAAGAAAGTTATGCAGATGTGAATGCTAATGGAGTATGGGATATAGGCGAAGGAATATATACTACTTCTCTTTTACCGAATTCCTTACAGGTGTCATATGATAATTATCCCGATTTAAGTAATCCCAGAATATTAGAAAGAGTGAGCTCCGAAGAATGGTTTTTTGATTGTGGAGAAGATTTATTATGCCCTGGAGATATTGGTTATGAAGATTCGGATACTGGAGAAGGAAACGGTATACTTGATGATGGAGAAGAATTTCAGGATTTTAATGGTGATGGAGAGCCCTTTAGTGCTGCTGATTCCCTTCGTACAATTACCGGCGAATGGATTCACAATATAATTATGGTAATTGAATATGGGAATTACCGAACAAAGGAAATTGCCAATGTGGATTCCATGGTGACTATTTATTCAAATAATATCATAGAGACCATTGATATAAATGGAGAAGATAATGACTACTATATTGCAAAAACACAATGGCAATACGAAGAGTCGACAAATCCTGGTATTTTATTAAAAGAATATGACTATCATATACTCAAAAGTGGTACTCATATTAATAAACTCGTTCACCCAAGTTATTTCCTGCCACCTGGATTCTGGGGTAATACGGATGGAGATGGAGCACATAGCGAAGGTTTCTGGTTTGAAAATTTCACTGTTGACGAAATACTTTATTATACACCGGGATATCACTTCAGAGATGGTGAAAGATTTGTAATGGATACAACGATAGTTACTTCCGTAGGTGATTATTATATCCAAAAATCATTTGCTGTTGACAGCGATGCCATATTGGTGCCAGCCCGAAAGGTCCTGGGGCATTTTAATGGCGAAGGCGTTGTTGTGTGTGAGGCAAATAATTTTGCTGAAGTTTTAACTATCGAAGAATGTCCTGAAGATTCCCTTTTTACCAATCTCTTCAAAATAACCAATCAATTAGAAATGACCATGATCGGACCAGGTATTGCATATGGTGAGAAAACTATTACATGGTTATCATCTGGTCATGGCGTAATAAAGGAACAGGTATTCTATCGTTGGAATCAAGCACCATGGGGCACTGATCATGAGTGGATAGAACTTTCAATGATTGAATTGAAAGAATATAGACCTATGGATAATTCTGGAGGAGGGTTGATGCGAAATCTATTTGGTAACTCTCATAATATTAGGCTCGATCGATTCCAAAACGAACCTGCATTAGATAATGATCCATATGAGAAACATCGTACAGCAGGATTCCAGAGGGTTTCAATCCCGACAAACAATAATTAAAGTGGTACTTATAATGAAAAAATTATTCACAAAATTAATACTCTTCATGTTGGTAATAACTTTGATTTCGGCCGGAACCGATGGAACACTTAGAGGGAAGATAACAGATACGGATGGCGCTCCACTTCCAGGTGGTGTAGTTTATATTCCTGAACTTGAAATTGGTACTGCTGCAGACCTCGATGGGAATTATATACTTCTAAATATTCTGGTTGGGTCCTATGATATTAGTTTTTCCATGATTGGTAAAGAGAAAAAGATAATATCCGATGTTTCTATTTCAATGGATAAAACTGTATGGCTGAATGTTTCATTGGCAATAGAAACCATTGAAGGGGAGGAAGTTATTGTACGAGCTGTGAAACCGTTAGTGGAAAAGGGGAAAACTGCAAAACAAGTAAGTATCGGCCAAGATCAAATTGAGGCACTTCCAATAAGAGATATCACTGAGTTATATACTTTACAATCTGGTGTGGTTAAGGTAAAAAGCCGACAGCAAGCCATCCCTGATCATGAAGAAAGAGGTCTTGAGGAAATCCATGTTCGCGGTGGAAGAGCTGGTGAAATTGCTTATATGATTGACGGTTTATATATTCGAAACCCAATATTTGGTGGAATTGGTAATGGTACCCGATTAAATCTTTTTGCTGTTAAAGAATTTGATTGGCAGCCAGGTGGTTTTAATGCTGAATATGGCGACGCCATGTCGGCAGTATCAAATTTGCATACCAATTCAGGGGGCGAAAAGATTTCATATAAATTCAAATACCAGACAAGTGGTGTAGGATCCGCTTTTGGTTCCAAATATGATGAGTTAAGAGGATACGACGATTATTTACTTGGACTTGGCGGCAAAATACCCGGAATCAACAAACTGTATTTTTGGGTTTCAGGTCAATATACTAATCATCAAAATTACAGGGTGTACGGATTTGATGATAATGCTTATATTGAAGATGATCCATTCAATCAAGAAAATGCCGATAATTTGGTTCAACCCTGGGATGATGTGGCTGGATTCAGAGGATTTGGCTTCGACAAAACCACAGATATTTTTGGAAAACTTTCCTATAATTATACTTCAAAACTACGATTCAATCTATCTTATTGGACAGTAGCAGCTCATCGAAAATCATTCAATCCGCGATATATGTACTGGGATGTTGGGCAAAATGAGCTATTTCGTGATTCAGACAGAATAGCCGGTGAGATAAACCATACACTTGGACCCAAATCTTTTTATACGATTCGAATTTCCCGATTTGTTCAGGATCAGTTTCAGGGTGTAAGATGGAAGGATAGTGATTCTGATGGATATCCTGATTGGTTTGAATTACGTTATGGTGCTGGAGAAAGAGGTACATCTGATTTATACAATGAACATGTTGTTCCATATTCTATGTCTGAAGCAGGTGATTCAATCCGTTACACGATGCGAGATGAAAATACTGGTTGGTATCTTGGTGCTACACCAGGTGAATACAATTGGGAAGTAGCAGAACCATTCACAGATCTTAATCAAAATGGCGTTCGTGACGAAGGTGAACCGTTTTCTGATCTTTCACTGCCCGGGTATACTAACGACCAATGGGATGGTCCACAAATGATTACCAAAGCAAATAAAAGAGATGGTGAATATTGGTTGTCCCCGGATATGTACGAAAGTTATGTGCCTTTTGAAGATTCAGACAATGATCTCAATCAACTTAGTCTTGATCCTTATTTTTATCAATATAATCAAACCCAACAATCAAGTGGTTCAACTTCACCAGAATATTTGCAGTGGTTGTCCTCTAATTATTATTTTGGCTGGAATGAAGGCAGAGTATTTGGTGGCAGCGATCGGTTTTATGGGACGTCTCGTGCGATAACAAATGAAGTTAAAATTGATTTCACTTCTCAACTTACTAATCTTTGGAAATTACGAACCGGTATTGATTACAAATCTCATAAATTAAATTTTGATGAGGTAAAAAATCCCTGGGAAGGACAGCAGGCATTCACTCAGAGTTTTGAAGAACGATTCTTCGACACTGGCGCCGATGGAATAGTACAAGGAGATGATGGCTGGGAAGAACCGGATGAAGGTGAAGGAAATGGTAAGTGGGATAAGGGAGAATTATTTGTTGATGCCAATGGTAATTCTTCCTGGGATAATTTCAGGGAACCTGAAGAATTATCTGTGTATATTCAAAATACCTATGAAGTCCCATGGATGGTAATTAATGCTGGCGTACGAGCAGATTTAGTGAATTATAATACTCAAATTTGGGCAGATACACTTGGGAATGCATCTCCTAATATTCCTTGGTATTATCAAGATAGCAATCAAAATGGCAAAAGAGATCCAGGTGAACCCGCTTCTACAACTGCAGGTTTTGCAAAACAGGAAACAATGTTTACCAAGGCAGATTGGTTTTCAAAAATCAGTCCCCGACTTGGATTCTCCCATGTAATAACTGATAAGGCGACTTTCTCATTTAATTATGGTGTTTATTATCAGACACCAATATATCAGAATATCTATTTAAATACTAATAGATTGGATGACCCTGAAGAATTATTTGAAGAAACTGATGGGGTTGTTGGTAATGCCACAATGAATGCCTCAAGGACCCAGCAATATGAATTTGGCTTTAATATTCAAGTCTCCCGTAATTGGGCATTTCAACTTGCAGGTTGGGTGAGAGATATGGATCAATTATCCACTATTAAATCCTACCGTAGTGGTGTGTATACTTATCAGGTTTTTGGTAATGGTGATTATGGCTCAGCAAAAGGAGTGGATTTCACCTTAGAAAACAGAGGCATGCTGGTAAATATGATGCTTCAGTATACCTTCTCAGTAGCCAAAGCAAACAGTGAATATGATTGGGCAGCGATCGGCGCTGAAGCTAGAGATGCACCTTCTCAGGAATTTCTTATGCCTTTTGACCGGACACATGATTTAACATTATCATTGTATAGCCGATTGCCATATGGTATTAATGCCGGAATTACAGCATTTATTCAATCAGGAGCTCCATATACACCATCATTTGTCGAGGGAAATAACGAAGTTGCCGATACACGCAATAAATATTCAAAACGTAATGCGACATATAAAAATATGAATCTATCTCTATCAAAGTATATTAAGATTGCCGGATATAAAGTATCAATGGGTTTAGATGTATTTAATGTTTTGGATATCACCAATTCATTAGATACATATGCACTCACGGGCAAACCCAATGACCCTGGTGAATTATATACACAGAATGTTGGGCTGCCGGTAAATGCTAGTAATTTTGTTTTTAATAACGGTCCTCTGGATACAAAACATACTCTGTCAGGGTCATTCTACGATACACCCTGGAGATATGACAGTCCTCGTCAGATGAATTTCTTTGTACGAATAGATTTTAATTAGAAAACCATAGAATGGATGAACACGTGAAAAGAATTATTTTTGTTTTATTAATTTTTACTACTTTACTTTATCCGGGTGAACCCAAAACCGATGATAGGGGAGGTGATCCCTTTAGCTCCGGTGGAAATGGCCTTATGAAGATTGGTGACTTCCCATTCCCAACAAACCCAATGAACGACCGGGCTAAAGGCTATCTTATACAGGGTAAAGTCAAAAGTGCCGTATTCAATTATGGTAATTTTATCGAATGGGGTGATTATAGTGGTGCAACCGGTTATGCAGGAAAGCCTTATGGCTTATGGGGGCAATATGCCTATCTTGCTAATGTTTCATTTCTCGCCGGGGTACCCGGGAAGGATTATGCCTCAAATTATGAATGGATTGAATGTGGAACTGCTGGTGTCAATCAAATTTGGTGTTCCGATGATGCCTACACAGCTTGGTATGCTCAAGGTGATACAAACTTTGTAACTATCGTATTCGAAGAACAAAATGAAGAAGGTATTATCGGAGAGATGGTGGAGAATCCCGGTGAAATTACCGATAAACATCAATGGGGTCTTGATGATATCGCAAGCGAAATCTATATAAGTCTTGCAATTGATGTTGACCCAAATAATTCTAACGCATATGGGGATTCTGATGACAAAAAAGGTATTGGTCTTGTTTATCCTTGGGCATATAGACCATCATTAGAATTTAGAACCGATGAATATGATAAATACGATTATGGTGTGGATCAGGAAGAATGGACAGCTGATGATGACTATGTTTATTATGGTGCAAATGTATCGGAATCATGGTCCACTCGAATAGACCCCAGTTCTCCAACTGACTGGCATGCAGCAAATAAATCCAGAGTGTTAACACATAGCACTGAAGTAACAGCTGGTGATATATTTGGTGATGTTAAGATTGGCACAGCTGATTTGACAGATCTGGATGACCCATATCCACTATTGGCACATAGCAGTTACTCCCAAACATGGCCAAAGCGATTTAATGAAGAAACCAGTGAAGATGAGCCATTCTGGCCAGGCTGGTGGGCCGAAGATTTTAATGAAGATTTAACTGATTGTAATGGACAACGAAATGATAAAGACTGCTGGGAGGACGTCCCGGGAAGATTTATTTCTGATAATGATGTATATATGGAATTTGATGATCGCTGGGCACATAGAGGAAATCTGGTAAATAGTACGAACTCTGAGTATAAACAGACCGGTTACCCAATGGGTTTACGTGTGATGTCTGAGGCTCATTCGTATGGAGTGAACTATGCTGAGGATATACTATTTGTTACCGTGATGGTTAGAAATGAAAGTGGGGATTGGTGTGCATTCGAACGGGATGCCAATGACAATAAAATCCCTCATGAAGTTTGTTCTAAACAAGGGTTCTATACCGAATCCAGTTGTTTTGAAAATGGTGGGGAATGGACACAATTATGTGGTGAAGCCATGGTTATGCCCGATGGAACCACCCTTAACCGCAGCAGGGGATTTGATTATAAAAATACATCTCTTGGATTTTATTTTGATGCTGATGCGGTTTCTGCTGATATTAATGGGAATACCGGAGTTCATAGCAATCAGGATGATTTCATGGAATATCATTTTGAGAAATTCGACTTACAAGGAGATTCTCTTACCGTTAGTATGGCAATGATATATGATCTTGATGGTAACAGTAACGGTGCTACTGATATCGGTATTGTTGGTGTACAATTACTGGACTCACCGTTGGCAACAGAACCTGTTGATCTTGACCAGGATGGAATTATTGACATATATCCTGGGGAGCCATTAAAAATGACTGACTGGCATTGGTTTGATTGGTATAATCGTCCCATTGTCGTTGAAAGAGAATCAGATGGGAATTGTTGTGCCGGAAATAGAGGCAGACCTCAGGCCAGAAATAAAGAAGAAATTCAGTATAAACTAATGGCTGGAGATACAACAAATATCAGTGTGGATGAAAAAACCTGGTTCTTCCACACACCGCATCCAGATACAGATTTAGATTCTGAATTAAATCCACATTTTGATTCTCTTGATGGATTGACTGAAGAACCGGTTTATCTTGAAGATCCTGAAGGGTTGGATTGTGTTCTCATTATGAGTTGTGGTCCATTTGATCTAGAGGTTGGGGAGGAAGCGCCATTCTCTTTTACGATTATTTTTGGTCAAAATCAGAATGATATAAAAAAGAATGCCCGGTTTGCCCAGATCATGTATAATTCACATTATCAGGGGTATACACCACCTACAGTTCCCACAGTTTATGCCACTGTTGATCATGAAAGAGTGGTTTTGAATTGGGACGATGCTGCTGAAGATGCCAAAGATGTGGTTACAAGCTATTCAGATTTTGAAGGATATAATATATATAAAAGTACTGATGGTGGCCTAACCTGGGGCGGACCGGAAGACAAAGTATTTGATTATGATGGTATTCATGTCGGCTGGAAACCTATTGCTCAATATGATTTGACAGCTTCGCAGGATGAAAACCATTGCATATATAGCAATGATAATTGTGAAGGATTCGGTCGGGGATTGGAAATTTCAGGCATCGATTCTTTAGCCCCATGGATCAATCTTGGAACAAACTCAGGTTTGGCCCACAGCTTTATTGATTCAAATGTTGTTGATGGAATTGAGTATACTTATTCCGTGACTTCTTATGATACGGGTGTTGCAGCAGATTATTCAATCGAATGGGTTGATAATGGTGATGGTACATTTACTCCTGACACTACTTTCTCGGCAGCAAATCCTGATGGATGGTCTACACCATGGGGGTATCCAAGTATCGAGACATCAAAAGGCACGACCATACACGATCCAAATTTTGTCACAGTTATTCCAGGATACCATGCTTCAAATATCACATTCCCTGATGCTGGAAACCCTGATGAATTCATCATTGCCAATGAAGGCACAAATGGTAATATGCCAAAATTTTATACTGTTGTTAATGAAGAGCAGCTTACAGATAGATTTTTAAAATATGAAATTCAGACAGATCTTGATGGTGGGGATGTGTTTTACGGGATAAGGACAGAAAATCCAACACTATTTGTCTATGAAGTAGGAGACCTGATGAATCAGTTTCCAGTCATGACAAATTCAATTTCTATTCAATCTATCAATCCTGATAGTCTGGCATACTATGTTGACTTACCCGGTGCCGATTCCAGTAATGGATTGATTATGTTGCCCGAATACTTGATCGAATATCCAATTGTAAATGCCTATGATGATGACTATGAAAATAATTGGAGTGATTTTGTGGATGGTATTAGAGTTCGCTTTGACAATATGCCCTATTTTAGACCAAATGACCTAATTGATGGGATGTTTGATGATGATTATTTTAATCCTATATATGAAGTCATACCTTCTTTTGCGGACACCACATTTCTTAGTACTACATTTATTAACATGGAATATTTTGATAATACGGTTTACAATAATAGATTAAATTTTGATTACAAAATTGAATTTAGTAATGTAAATATTACTCAAGTTGAATCTGTTGTACCTCCAAATGAAAATGGAGATCTGTTATGCAGTGATGGATCATTAACTGGCTTGCCATTTATAGTAACAAATCTAACAACAGGGAAAGAAATTTCTCTGAGGCATACAGATAAAGGTATCGTTATCCCTGGGGAAGATACTCAGACAGCTGAATATGGTTATAAAGATTGTATATGGACTCCAAGTGAGCAATTAACATTTATCGCGGATTCATTGAGTCTTGGTCTAGAAGGAGAAGAAGAAGATTTTATAACTTGGGTACTATATATTAATTGGTATTTTGATGCTTCATTCCTCACCAGTAGTTTAGATGAATTTGTTGAAGGTGCAAATTATGATGCTGGCGCGTTAATTCTTTATAATAGTATGGTATATTTAGCCTCTGAGGATATTTTAATTGATAATGGTGTTATATATCCTAATGGTGGTGATCCGGATAATCCATGGGTTGCACGATATCCATGGGGTGACGGTGATTCAATTACATTGATCTCAAAAAAATTCTATGTTGATGGAGATTCGTGGACAGCTGAAATGAGTAAACTTGGAGAGCCACATATTGTGACTCAGAATGAAATGGATGAAATTAGGGTCGTTCCAAATCCATATATTGCTAGATCAGATTTTAATGAAAGTGAACTTGTCAGACAGCTTGAATTCATTAGATTACCTCAACATTGTACAATCACAATCTTTACAGTAACTGGTGAAAAAGTAATTTCCTTTGAACATCATGATGAGTATAATGACAGAGAATTCTGGAACATCCGCACAGTGAATAATCAAGAGGTTGCTCCGGGATTGTATATATATGCTGTTGAAGCAGATGGTAAGAAACATATTGGCAAATTTGCAATCGTCAGATAATTAAGAAAGCACTAAAATGAAATCTATCAGACTATTAATTATTCTCTCAGTATCTTGTGTGATTGCTTTTGCACAGAATTCAAATATTCCGGATGAAGTAACAAAAGTAGCTACTGCTGCCGAAAACTGGCTGAAACTTGAAACCAGTGCCAGAGCAATTGGAATGGGTGGAGCACAAGTTGCGGCAGGGCAGGGTATTGATGGTATCCCTTACAATCCTGCAAGCCTTGGGTTTATCACAGGTAACGAGTTATATTTCTCGAAAGTGAATTACCTGGCCGGAATATCGCATAATGTTCTATCATTTGGGACCAAATTAAGTGAAACTGACTATTTTGCTCTACATCTTTTCTTTTTGGATTCCGGTCCAATTGAAGTTACTGATTCTCAGTTTCCACTTGGTACAGGGGAAGATTATCATGTTCGTGATTTAGCATTTAGAATCACCTATGCAAAGATTCTCACTGATAGACTAAAAGTTGGTCTAACAGTAAAGTATATTCGTGAAGATATTTATACTATGTATGCTCAGACTTTTGCCGTAGATATCGGATCAAACTTTGATACTGGAATTTATGGGATGAAATTAGGTATGTCTGTGAGTAATTTTGGACCAGAGATTCAATACCATGGAGAGGGATTAGAGTCCACAGTTCCAGATACTACCGACCCTAGTGGTGCAATGGCCAAAATTACCGAGAAATTTCCTTTGCCAATGACTTTCCGATTAGGGATTAGTAATGATATCATTGGAACGGAGAGTTATTATCATGTCAGTAATACTCATCGTCTCACTTTGGCTGTTGATGGCATGAATCCAATGGATTATGTGGTTACCATCAATGCTGGTCTTGAATATGCCTGGAAAGAAACGGCTTTTGCTAGAATTGGCTATCATTTTGATCATGACACCGGGGTTTTAGACAGGGGTAATGGTTTGGATGAATATCCGTTTGCCGGATTAAGTCTGGGAGCTGGTGCCAGAATCAGTACAAATGGTTTAGCATTTACAATAGACTATGCATTTGTCAATTATGGAATTTTGGATTTCACACATCAATTTTCTATTAAGGTGAATCTATAGAGAGTTTTTGTTACTTGAATTCCGATAATATTTTTCACAATCTGTTACAAAATGGACAGATAATTTGTGGTGAAAATGAGAATAAGATTTAGGATACCATACACCTATAATTAATTAATTAAGGAGATAACAACTAATGATAAAGAAAATTATTGTTACGATTTTAGTATTCGCTGCCTTTGCTTTTGGTAGGGATATTTCACGTACGACTAACCCTGGAACTTCTTCCGTCTCAAGTCAGAGCGGTGAGAGCGTTGAGGTGGATAATAACTTTACTCGAACAGAATCGAATCGGGAAGATATCATACTTTTCGAATATGATTTTGAGGGAGACGAAACAGACTGGATTGTTGGTGATTGGTGGGAGCTATCAGATACAGAGTATAACAGTCCCACTCATAGTTTTAATTCTCCAAATCCTCCAGGCGGCGAGAATTTAGGTCTCTGGTCCTTGTATTCTCCAGTTCTTTCACTGCCTGATGTTGGTGATGGTGAAGTAATGAGATTTGGTTTCTCATTATTTGATAACCAGCCTGATTCAGATGGCGACGGAGATAATAGTCTAGAGGATTACTATCGTGTTTCTCTTGCTGATGTGGATGCCCTTGCATGGCATATAGATGATTTCAATGCTTACTCAGGTGAATCTTACTGGTGTGGTGATGAAGAATTTGGCGGGTATCTTGATGGCTGGCTCCAGTTTCTTGATTCTCCTGAATTCAATATCCCTTCTACAGGTTATGAACTTTCTGCCCAGTTAAAATGGGGTCTTGAAGATTGGGATGGCGCTGGTGGAGTTTCCGGTCACTTTGTTGATGGCTGGGATGCGGCAAATGTAAGAATTTCTACTGACGGTGGAGATACCTGGGATATCCTTGAAGGGTCAGATCCTTACGATTTTACCAGTGGATATGGTTGGATTAATAATGGCGAACCTGATTATATACCCGGTTGGGGTGGTATCCAGGATTGGCATAATGTCACATTCGATTTGGATGACTATGCCGGTGAAAATGTCATAATCCGTTTTGCCTTTGGATCAGATCCAGCATTTTCAGTTATTGATGACTCTGCTTTAATCGGTTTCTTCGTTGATGATATTGAAGTCAGCAATACTGCAGGGAACGATTTACTTCTTTCAAATGGTGATGACTCAGACGAGATGTCTCCTTCCGGTTTAGTCTGGGTAGACCAGTTTTATGATTATGGTGGTGATGAAGCCAATCCTCGTCCTGGTTTCTTTGGTTGGGAAGAATATCTACCAGGTTATCCATTCTGCACAGGTTGCAATGTATTTCTTGATATAAGTGAATTTGGTGGCAAAAATGTTGTTTTCAGATTTGTATCAATTTATGATGATAATGATGACGGCGGCAATGGTGGTGGATTGTTCATTGATGATTTCAAAATATATAAAGAATTGGGTGCTCCTCCGGCACCAACAGGTTTAGAAGGTGAATCTCTCGCCGGTGGTGTTTCACTTTGGTGGGATGACATGAATTATATTGGAACAGATGATATCGTTTATGACAATGATGATTTTGATCCAAATAATGGAATTATCATCAATGGCGAAGATACTGCATTTGCCGGAGCATTACTCAATATTGTTGGTCCATCCACAATTAATGATGCATCATTTTATAATGTAAATGGCGAAACGGTAAATGTTACTATTGGTGCCTATCCAAAAGTTGGTGCTTTTTTCAATACCAGTCCTGCCCATGAAATGGATGTTACTATGACTGCTGGCTGGAATGACTTTACCCTTAATTGGGAAATGAGCAGTGCGTTCATTTTATCAGTTACCTTTGATGCAACTATCTCTTCTTCCCTTGATATTACTGTACCAAGTGATCACAGCATGGTTCTTCTTGGCGGTGCCTGGGATACGTGGTATGATACAGTTGAAGGATCTGGCGGTGCTCTGAATCACGGTGAATGGGGAATTCGCGCCAATGTAACTCAATATGGTGCTGATGCAACTTATAATGTTTATCGCGATGAAGTAATGCTTGTAGCAGGACTCTCTGACGCCATGTATGATGATTATGACGTTCAGAATAATATTACCTATATATATGCTGTTTCTGCAGTATTCCCAAGTGGTGAAGAAAGTGAACTTTCAGAAGGTCTGGAAATAACGCCTCAATCTGCTACAGTTCACGAATTATCTCATGATGATGGTTCATCTGAAACTGGTTGGCAGAATGGCTCAGGAAACTATACCGCTGTAAGATTTACAGCCGCGGCTGGTGGAGAAGATGTTGTTCGTGCAAAATGGTATCAGGTAGGTGACGGCGGTGCATTCTATTTCTATCTTTGGGAAGACGACAATGGTTTACCCGGAGCTGCAATTGATAACTTTATCGTCCTCGGTGGCGTTGATGGTTGGAATGACTTTGATCTCTCAACTGAGGGGATGGTCGTCGAAGGTGATTTCTGGCTTGGTGTCAGAGAATTCTCCTCAACCCAGCCATTTGGCCTGGATACAGACTCTGATTCTGGAAATACCTATTTCCGTATTGGAGGTGATGGTAACTGGGAATTATTATCAAGCCTGGGAATTTCCGGCAATCTTATGCTGAGAATATTCCTTGATGGCGGAGAAATAATTTCTGACTGCGTTCCTGGTGATGTAAATGGTGATGAGAATATTGATGTTCTTGACATCGTTACAATCGTCAATTTCATCATGGGTCAGGATACACCAGATGATGATGAATTCTGTGCCTCGGATTATAACGAAGATGGCACTATCGATGTCCTCGATATCGTTGCCCTTGTTAATTTCATTATGAATCCATAATTCTATTGAATCTATAAGTAACCGCCCCTCGGTGAAATATCCGGGGGGTGGTTTAAAAATTTTTAAAAAGCAGACTAGGTAATAATTGATGAAAAGAAAAATACTGTATCTTCTAACTTTAGCAGGACTCATGATATCAGCAGGCCTATTGTCTGCAACTGAACAAGATATCAATGACGGGACTTTTCTTTTTTGTCTAAAACATGAAATCGAACCCTTACAGATTTCACAATCCAATGATGTTATTACAGTTGATAATGATCAATTAAATTCCTTTTTCCAAAACCATCAAATATCTAGAATTGAGCCATGGATAATAAATGCCACGGAAATCGATAAAGATGGTGATATATATTTAAACAGGATCTATCGGGTTTATCTGAAAAACTCCAATAGGTCATCAATGGAAATTGCCAAAAGTGAAATAACACAATTTCCTTTTATACATTCCTCAGAATATGAACATATTCGAAAAATTAATTATGACCCAAATGATCCTCAATTAGGACAGCAATGCAGCATACCCGCTGTCAAAGCCGATCTGGCATGGGATTTTTGGGATATTGATGTTGGAGATATTCCTGGAGATAGGAATGTCCTTTTAGCATCGGTTGATACAGGTGTTGAAATCACCCATCCAGATCTTGAACATAGTATCTGGATAAACCAGGGTGAAGTACCCTCATCAGTTTTTAATAGTACAGATACCAATAATGATGATTTTGTCTCAGCCACAGAAGTATTGGCATATCTTGAGGCAAATAATTTAGATACAAATAATGATAGCGCTATAAATCTCCGCGATGCCCTTACATCATCATCTCCATTTACCAATTCACAGGATAATGACGGGAATGGCTTTATTGACGATTTGGTTGGATGGGATCTAGCCGGTTGGTCAGGTGCAGATGATAATGATCCCTTTCCAAGGGAAGGTATGACTGGTGCCAGTACATGGTCACACGGAACCCATGTAGCCGGAACATTGGCATCTACTACCGATAATTCCACTGGTGTTGCTTCAACTGCTTTTCGCGCCAGCATCGTTGCAGTTAAGGTTGCCAGAGAATACCAGGAAGATCCCGGTATTACAGACGGTTATTCAGGAATTACCTATGCAGCAAAAGCCGGATTCTATTCAGATGCATTTACAATTATAAATAATAGTTGGGGTGGAGGTGGTTACAGCGGTTATGAGCAGACAGTGATAAATAATGCCCATAATACTTATGGAGCTATAGTTGTCGCTGCAGCCGGTAACGGATCCAATTCAGGTGGAGAAGAAAATTCTGCCCATTATCCCAGTAGTTATGGCAATGTAATTTCTGTCTGCGCCATGGGTTGCAACGGAACCTGGGGTCATTGGGCTACATACCATAGCTCAGTAGATTTGGCTGCCCCCGGTGAAAATGTACTCAGTACTGTTATTGGAGGAGGTTATCAAATAAGAGATGGATCTTCTATGGCAAGTCCAAATGCAGCCAGCTGCATTGGTCTTCTTTCAGCTTTTAACCCTACCTGGGATAATGATCAGCTAATTGAAAGAATCCTCGAGTCAGCAGATGAAATTATATATGAAATAAATGATGAAGATTACCTTCAGGGAAACCTCGGCACAGGCATGGTAGATATCCATAAAGCTATTGGTGGGAATATCTTTCCCTATCTTTATTACTACTCTCATGCATTACTAAATGTTCAAGGTGATGATGATGATGTTCTTAATCCGGGCGAATCGTCACAGCTGAGAATCACTATTGGTAACACCGAAGGCTGGCAAAGTGCCACTGATCTCACGGCAACCCTTACTTCCGATAATCCGGGCGTAACAATCATTGATGGTAATGCTGTTTATGGAGATATATTTCCCGGTGGGATCCAAATAAATATTTCTGATGTATTTGAATTTGAACTATCTGATGCCATCGACCTTGGCGAGGTTGAGTTTAATATAGACTTATCTACTACCGATGCTTCCGGCGAAGCATATACCCAATCAGTATCATTCTCAATTATCGTATCACTGAATCAGGATGGTTGGCCGTTAGATATGTTATCTGAAGAATTATACAATGTTGAGACATCACCTGTTGTTATTGATTCAAATGATGATGGCGAGATGGAAATTTATTTTGGCGATTATAGCGGCAATGTTTATGCAGTTAATGCTGATGGAGAGGAAATTGTAAATGCTCTGTTCCCATTTAATACCGGTGACCAGATTTGGGGTTCTCCTGCAGCAGCAGATATTGATAATGATGGTAATATAGAAATTATTGTCACCTCAAAAAGCAAACATCTATTCGTTTTAGATCCAGTGAATCAAACTGTTGATTTGGATTATTATGCAGTACAATTTCTTATGGGTACACCGGTAATCGCAAATATTGATGACGATAATGATTTAGAAATAATAGTAGGTGGTTTCTCTTCACCGGCAAAAATTTTCGCCATAAACGCAGATGGATCTGATGTGCCAGGGTTCCCTTTTGAACTTGGTGAAAAGATGATCAAAGGATTGGCAGTCGCCGATTTTAACGATAATGGAAAAGTAGACATAGTCGCCGGAACAGAAAATTATAATATTTATTTGATAAATGACGATGCCACTATTGCACCAGGGTTCCCATATCTTACTGGAAATAAAATAAGATCAGCTCCTGCCATTGCCGAAACTGAATCTGGAAAACTTATTCTTTCAGGGAGCAGGGACAATAATTTTTATGGTTTGAATGCCGATGGCTCTTTGAGATTCACAATTCCCACTGGTGATTATGTTGTTAATTCACCAGCGTTCATGGAAACTGAATCTGGTTTGGCTATCTTTTTTGGTTCCCTTGATGGCAATCTATATGGGATTGATGTTGATGGTAATCCACTTGCAGGCTGGCCTATCAGTCATAGCGGTTCTATTACTGGTTCACCCGTTATTGCGGATCTGAATGGTGATGGACAGGCAGAAATAGTCTGTGGTACACAATCTGCCGAAGTTGTTGCATATAATTTAGATGGCACTTCATTTAGCTATTTTCCTATTTTTAATGATTTCGGATTTGCCGGCACGCCAACTATTACGGATACAGATGGCGATTTGGATCTAGAAATTCTGATTGGATCCACAGGCAATTTGGCAAATATTGACTTCAAAGATGAAGGCAATTCTGATGACTACTGGAGTCTGTTCCATGGGAATCTCAAAAGAACTGGATATTATACATCTGAACCAATTAACGATTGCTCAGGATGTTCTCTAGGAGATGTTAATTGTGATGGTACTATCGATGTACTTGATATTGTTAGAGCCGTATATATCATAATGAATGACCCACCTGACGCTGATGAATGTGAAAGGATACGCGCCGATTTTAATGAAGATGGCGTACTTGATGTTCTTGATCTGGTCATGCTGGTCAATGAAATTATGAACTAATAAAATTTAATAAGAATTATTAATTAAATAATAAACAATCGTAAGGAGTAAAAATGAAAGGTTTGAAATTTATCATACCACTACTGAGTCTGACTTTAGTCTTCAGTGGCGCCCAAAAAGGTCCTCAAAGCGTCACTGCTGAAAGACAGTTTAACTTTGAACCAGCAGCTGGTTATGTAAATACGAATACAGAAACAAGTCCTATTTTTTCATATGATTTACGTAATTCTATGAATGTAACCTTAATGGACTCTTGTTTGAATGCGTATGGGATAATCCTCTCGCAGACCAGACCCCTAAATGTAACAGATGAGGGTTGGGTCTTCGGTTATCGCCAATGGGCCGGTGCCAATGGTACCAGTGGTCAAATTGGTGGAGCATATTCATCCAATGGTCTAAACTGGACAACTTATACTAACCTAAATCCTGGAATGGGATTGGCAAGATATCCAAGTTCTCTTGGTACACCTGATTATCCATATGTATTCTGGAATGAATATACTGGCGAAGGTGCCGGTTATGGTGGCCGAATGTATTATTCATATGATGAATTTGGCTGGGATGGTGGATCATGGTCATCTGCAAATGAATTAGATAATTTGTGGAATGGAAATAAAGATCAATGGGTTCTTTCACCTGATCATTCCTATGATGCAGCAAATGACGAAAACTGGTTTAATGTTGTATTTGATGACTGGACACGTGAAAATATCTGGGGAATGCATAGCGAAGCCTATTTTGATGGTACTATTATTTTTGGAAGTGAATTTATTCTATTTAATGAGGATCTCGATTTTATTGGTGGAACTGATGAAGGATCTTTTACATCCAGTGGTTTAGTTGATATAAATGAAAGTGGTGTTGGATATGCTGCAGTAACTGCATACTTTAATGATGGTGATGTTGGCGGCAGTCCATACTCTAATCATCATACTCTTGCTTTAAAAATGACTGAAGATTATGGTGCAACCTGGACAGGTGGACAGGGTGGAAGTGATTATTTCTATCTTGCAGATGATGTATTTGATGCTATGGTCGCCAATAGTGATTTCATCTTAAATTGGGATGATGAATGTTTTGCAGAGCCACTAATCATTTCACAGCCATTCCTTACATATGATTTTGATTTAAGAGTTGACTCTCAGGGAAATCCACATGTGCTTGCTGGTGTGATTGGTTCCGATGATGGTAGTGTATACCCTGGTTTTATAGATAATGCCCTTTTTTACTTTACAATCGATAAAGAATATCTTTTGAATCCTGGTGAAACACAGACAGCAACAGGTTGGAATTATTCAAAAGTACTTGCCACAAATGATATGTGGTTATGGGAAAATGCTGATGGTGCTTCATACTGGCAGGATGTATTTCCTTCATTGGCTATCAGTGAAGATAATGATGATGTAATGTGGGTCGTCACATCCACTCCAGTTCAAGGCGATTTTATAGTATCAGATGATGCTGGAACACCTGACGATACTTGCGATGATCTTGGATACTACCCTGAATGGAATGAAGAAGTTCTGGTTATTAAATCAGTTGATGGTGGTGCATCCTGGTGGTGTCCTTACAATGCCACAAACACAGTTCCTGATTGCTGGGTAACTGAAGGTGGTGAACAGGAATGTGCTCCTGATGAATATTGCACAGATGGTTCAACAATGAATGAACCAAGTGAATTGAATGCTCATGCCGGAACTGGTGCCACAGATGACCAGGTTAATATAATGTTTGGTCGTCCTGACTGGTGTTATGGTTCAACGACTGGTGATAACGCCGGTGATGATCATAAAAACAGATACTATGTTGGATGGGTTGATTTGACAGATGAAGAAATAACATTCTGCGAAACAGATGATTGCGTTCCAGGAGCAGGTTCTGGTGATGTGAATTATGATGGTGCAATGGATATTTTAGACATTGTTTCAATCGTAAATTACATTGTTTTTGGAGCCGAGCTTACATGGGAATGTGCTGGAGACTTTAATGGTGATGGCTCTGTTGATATTCTTGATATTGTTGGTATAATGAATTGCATCCTGTTTGGCTGCGCTCGCGAAGATGTTGCAACATATGCAAATGTCCAACAAACTGACAATGGTCTGAATATTACCGCTGATGGATTTATCGGTGCTGTTCAAGTTACCTTAACTCATAATAAAGACTTTTCTATTGAGCTAACGGATAATTCATATTTTGGTGCTTTTAATAATAAAGGTACTGAAACAACTGTAGTTGTTGTTGGTCCTGCCACAGAAGAGATTTTCAAATCAACTGGAAACTTTTATATTTCTGATATCAAAGTGGCCTCAGGCGATGATTATCTTGACATTATGGTTGCAAATAGTTTTGCCCTGTTATCTAATTATCCAAATCCATTCAATCCTGAAACAACTATTTCATATGAGATGACAGTAGATGGTATTGTTGAACTTGGAATTTATAATGTAATGGGTCAGAAAGTTGCTTCTCTGGTGAATGATTACAGAAGTGTAGGTACATATTCCACAATATGGAATGGTATGAATGATGCCGGTAATGAAGTATCATCAGGTCTGTACATCATGAAATTAACTTCCGGACAGACGTCAATTTCAAATAAAATTACATTACTGAGATAAATAAATTGTATAAAATCCCGAGGTGGAATAAATTCACCTCGGGATTTAACAAAATTTTTAAAAACTAAAGGGGTTAAATATGAGAAAAATGATAATAGGTTTACTATTTGCAGCAGGATTCCTTTTTGCTGCGGATGTAACAGTATATGTTTCTGGCCAAGTTGTAGATAATGTTAATGGTGGCACACTGGACATATATATGCAAAACACTGCAGATGTATATGGATTCCAATTTGACATGGATGCATCTGGTTTAGATGGAATTGGTGATGTAACATACGGCGCGGCGAGCGGTGGAACTGCTACGGATGCAGGGTTTATTGTACAGGGAAATCCTTCAGGTACTGTTCTGGGATTCTCACTGACAGGATCTTTTATTCCTGCCGGAGAAGGTGTTATGATTCAAGTTGCGTGGGATGCAGATACCCAGGCATTGTCAGGACCTGTAACAATATCAGTTACTAATTTTGCTGGTATCGGTGGTTCAGCTTTAACATACGAAGTAGGGGCAACATTCCTATCAAATGATGATGTAACTATAGTTGACGAATATAAACTTTCTGACAACTATCCAAATCCGTTCAATCCATCAACCACTATCGGATATGATGTAAAAGAAGCAGGTGATGTTTCGATTATAATATATGATATGTTAGGGCGTGAGGTGAGAACTCTTGTGAATGAATATATGCTTCCAAATAGCTATAATATTATCTGGAATGGTATAAATGATCAAGGACTTCAATCTGCATCTGGCGTGTATTACTACAAAATGATTTCAAATGATTTTGTCGATACAAAAAAAATGATGTTTGTGAAATAAAAATTCACTACTTGTTATTCTTAAAAAGGGCTGGTTATCCAGCCCTTTTTTTTTACTGTTAGCACTAGGCACTTTTCAATTCCTCGTATAAATATAAATTATACAATCAAATTATTGCAGAAATGAGATTATACCTTTTCCCTATTAATTGATTTCAAATAAATCTCAGTAACCAAAATATTCCCTGCACTCTAGTTAAACGAAATATCTATGACGAAATAAATAAAAACGAAAGCAATCTACTTGCCAACCGAATTACATATTAATATCAACCTGCTCTAATGTATTTGGTTAAATTAATGTCCTCACACTATAATGGAATACAATGATGCAAGAGGCCAGCTTATCTTTGGAAATCATATAAGTGATTGATTCGGTTTGTATACCATGTATTAGAAATATTGGATACCGTCTGAGCGATAATGCAATATGGCTAATATGAGTAAATATGGCTGTTATAACGGCTAAAACCATAGAAGCGAGCATGTTAGAAAATGTAAATAAAAGGGAATATTGAAAAATAATAATTGGCATAAATACATGGCAGAATATGCTGGCAAAATATTTACAAAATAATATAATAAATACCAAAATAACTGTTGCGTTTAGATATCGGAGTAGCTGTAAGTTTAAGGCCCCGCAAGGGATGGTCTTTAATCCGCAAGAAAATATAAAAAATAATTTATAATCTCTTGCACTGATACAAAAGAGTCTCCTAATTTACGGGGCTTTGCTCAAAGCTATTTCTTTGAGCTACAGATTTTTGAAATTGAGAGGTTTCGTGAGTTCAATATAATTTAAGCGATCGAAAGATTAAAAAATAATACAGATCAAACATCATGTACAATGGAGAGTTTGATCCTGGCTCAGGACGAACGCTGGCGGCGTGCTTAACACATGCAAGTCAAGGGGAATCTTCAATTCGTTGAAGTAGTACACTGGCGAACGGGTGAGTAACGCGTAGACAACCTGCCCGGTTGACTGGGATAACCTCGTGAAAACGAGGCTAATACCGGATGATATCCATGCGCTGTGGTGCATGGATCAAAGGAGGCTTCGGCTTCTACAATCGGATGGGTCTGCGTCTGATTAGCTTGTTGGTGAGGTAATGGCTCACCAAGGCGACGATCAGTAGCTGGTCTGAGAGGATGATCAGCCACACTGGGACTGAGATACGGCCCAGACTCCTACGGGAGGCAGCAGTGGGGAATTTTGCGCAATGGGCGAAAGCCTGACGCAGCAACGCCGCGTGACTGAAGAAGCTCTGCGGAGTGTAAAAGTCTGTCATAAGGGAAGAACACACTCATTATTAACACTAATGGGTATTGACGGTACCTTATAAGAAAGCCCCGGCTAACTTCGTGCCAGCAGCCGCGGTAATACGAGGGGGGCAAGCGTTGTCCGGAATTATTGGGCGTAAAGAGCTCGTAGGCGGGTTGATCAGTCGGGATTGAAATCCCACGACTTAATCGTGGAACTGGTTTCGATACTGTCAATCTTGAGTGAGGTAGAGGTAAGCGGAATTCCTGGTGTAGCGGTGAAATGCGTAGATATCAGGAGGAACACCAACGGCGAAGGCAGCTTACTGGGCCTATACTGACGCTGAGGAGCGAAAGCGTGGGGAGCAAACAGGATTAGAGACCCTGGTAGTCCACGCCGTAAACGATGAGTACTTGGTGGTGGGGGATTCGACCCCTTCGCTGCCGGAGCTAACGCGTTAAGTACTCCGCCTGGGGACTACGATCGCAAGATTGAAACTCAAAGGAATTGACGGGGACCCGCACAAGCGGTGGATCATGTGGTTTAATTCGATGCAACGCGAAGAACCTTACCTGGGTTTGACATGTCAGTGAAAGTTCTGTGAAAGCAGAACCCTCTGCGAGCTTGCTCAAAGACACTGTCACAGGTGATGCATGGCTGTCGTCAGCTCGTGTCGTGAGATGTTCGGTTAAGTCCGTTAACGAGCGCAACCCCTGCTTCTAGTTGCCAGCACATAATGGTGGGGACTCTAGAGGGACTGCCCGGGATAACCGGTAGGAAGGTGGGGTTGATGTCAAGTCAGTATGTCCCTTATATCCAGGGCTACACACGTGATACAATGGGGAGTACAGAGGGTAGCAATACCGCAAGGTGGAGCCAATCCCAAAAAACTCTCCCAAGTTCGGATTGCAGTCTGCAACTCGACTGCATGAAGTCGGAATCGCTAGTAATCGCGGATCAGCATGCCGCGGTGAATACGTTCCCGGGTCTTGTACACACCGCCCGTCACGCCATGGAAGCCGGTAGTGCCCGACGCCAGTATCCTAACCTTCGGGAGGGAGCTGTCTAAGGTAAGATCGGTGACTGGGGCGAAGTCGTAACAAGGTAGCCGTACCGGAAGGTGCGGCTGGATTACCTCCTTTCTAGGGAGTATCTCGAACTTCGGTTCGAGACAAGGTCGAAGCTAAATTATATTTCTTGCGAAACCTCTTTTTATATTATTACCCTCAGTGGGTCTGTAGCTCAGTTGGTTAGAGCACCGCTCTGATAAGGCGGGGGTCGGTAGTTCGAGTCTACCCAGACCCACCAAGAAGAGTTAAATGCATAACTGAGCACTGTTACTGATTTTGGGGCTGTAGCTCAGTCTGGGAGAGCACCTGATTTGCATTCAGGGGGTCGCAGGTTCGATCCCTGTCAGCTCCACAAGTATTTTTCGGTATAACTCAATATATGTCTTTTGACATGCCTGTCTATACAGGTCATTGATTTATTACCTGCTCAATAGAATTAGTTCGGCTTCAAGCTGAACAAAAACATAGCTGTTTGAAATTGTGAGAATTGTCATAAGATTCATTAAATTGTCTATCAGATTAAATTAGATTTTGATCAAGATAATAAGAGCATACGGTGGATGCCTTGGCATGTAAAGTCGATGAAGGACGTGGTAAGCTGCGATAAGCCTCGGGTAGGTGCAAACAACCTTAAAACCGAGGATTTCCGAATGGGAAAACCTATTCCGGGTAATGCCGGGATACTCCCACCTGAATATATAGGGTGGGTAGAGAAAACGAGGGGAAGTGACACATCTCAGTACCCTCTGGAAAAGAAAACAACCGTGATTCCCTGAGTAGCGGCGAGCGAAATGGGAACAGCCTAAACCAATATTGTGCCATGCCTGCAAGCTTAGCAGTATTGGGGTTGTGGGAAGATGTCTGAAGCAATTGCAGTTGCCTCGGCGAGTCAAAAATTAATTGGTTAAGTGAAAGTCTCTGGATATGTGACTGCCATAGAGGGTGATAGCCCCGTAACTGAAAACTAATTAACTCGCTTGATATCTCTCCCGAGTAGGGCGGAACACGAGAAATTCCGTTTGAATCTGCCAGGACCACCTGGTAAGGCTAAATACTTTTACATGACCGATAGCGTATTAGTACCGTGAGGGAAAGGTGAAAAGTACCCCTGACGGGGAGTGAAATAGAACCTGAAACCGTGTGCTTACAAGCGGTCGGAGTCCCTTTATGGGATGACGGCGTGCCTTTTGCATAATGAGCCAGCAAGTTGCTCGTATGTTGCGAGGTTAAGGCGAAAAGCCGGAGCCGTAGGGAAACCAAGTCTGAATAGGGCGATTAGTAACATGCGGCAGACGCGAAACCGAGTGATCTTACCATGGCCAGGTTGAAGCTTCAGTAAAATGAAGTGGAGGACCGAACCGACCTGGGTTGAAAACCGGGCGGATGAGCTGTGGTAAGGGGTGAAAGGCCAATCAAACTCGGTGATATCTCGTTCTCTCCGAAATATCTTTAGGGGTAGCGTCGTGATATAGTGTCATGGAGGTAGAGCACTGAATGGGCTAGGGGGCATACCCGCCTACCAACCCCAATCAAACTCCGAATGCCATTGACATGTTTCACGGCA
>Ga0257118_1000026_pt1:102500-196163 | contig 196163 bp, 141 predicted proteins | sample SI112_150mmetaG_FD_190156 | JGI IMG/M metagenome (GOLD analysis project Ga0257118, IMG submission 190156) | Marine microbial communities from Saanich Inlet, British Columbia, Canada - SI112_150m | ecosystem: Environmental > Aquatic > Marine > Inlet | place: Canada: British...
AAAAAACAAAACTGCAGTACGACCATACCGCTAAATCCTATCTAAATGAATTTAACAATATAAGCCTTGATGTAAACGAAGCCTTTCAATATTCAGACTGGTATGCAATTTATGATAAGCTTATTGATTGGAATTTAAAAATTGATAGTCACTCAGATAAAAGTTTATTACAAATTCTCAATGATCAAACTCTTGAGGCAAATAAAAAATTCACCAATTTCATAAAAGCAAACTATCTGGATTGGCTACATCAAAAGAATCGACCAATTTTAACAATTGATATCTTTGACAAATTTGTATCTCCGATATTAGATAAAGATGAGAAAGTCCTTCTAATTGTCATTGACTGCTTACGAATGGATCAGTTAAAAACAATTCAGGATATCCTATATCCGCATTATAATTTTAAAATCGAATCCGCTTTTTCAATATTACCTACTGCTACTCCGTATTCAAGAAATGGAATATTCAGCGGACTTATGCCATCAGAAATTCAAAAACGATATCCCGCATTCTGGAAGGACCCATCTGGTGATGAAACCAGTCTGAATTCCTTCGAAAGTGAATTGTTAAGAACCCAGCTAGATAGAAAAGGATATTCTAAGAAGTCAATGATTTATAATAAAATTCTGACTTTTAAAGAAGGAAAGAAATTAGAGAATAAAATTTCGGATTATAAAAATGCTGATGTGATATCTATAGTAGTTAATTTTGTTGATATGCTCGGGCATTCCAGATCTGATTCGGATGTATTGAAAGAAATGGTTCAAAACGAATCAGCTTATCGTGAAGCAATTGGTTCCTGGTTCGAAAAATCCTGGTTGAACAATATCCTGAATAAGATAAAATCCTGGGATCATACCATTATATTGACCAGTGATCATGGCACCATCAGAGTAAAAAAACCAACAAAAGTAAAAGCAGATAAATTTGCATCAACTGGAATTAGATATAAATTTGGAAGAAATTTAAAAACGGACTCGAAATCTTCATTTGTTATTTCAAACCCAGGAAATTATTTTCTTCCAGTTAAGGATCTATCAACAAATTATATTATTGCCAGTGAACAATATTTCTATGTGTATCCCAATGATTACCGGTATTATGTGAATAAATTTGAAGATACATTTCAACATGGTGGAGTTTCCTTGGATGAAATGATTGTCCCTGTAGCAATTTTAACCGGATATTAGTGAAAAAAGCTCCCTGGTCTCAATATATTTCCAACTCAGCTTCTGAAACAGAGAAAGTTGGGATAAAATTTGCTGAATTCGTCTCAGAAGGTGACATATTTGCTCTTACTGGTGATCTTGCCTCAGGTAAAACCACTTTTCTTAGAGGTGTTATAAAAGGATTGGGTTATGATGGACCAGTGACTTCACCCACATTTACATTGATAAATGAATATTCAGCCGTAAATAGGATTATACATATCGATTGTTACCGGGAGCATAATATTGAAAGATGGATTGATTTAGGTATAATCGAATATTTTAATAATAATTATATTGTATTTATTGAGTGGGCGGATATTCTATATCCAATGTTGCCCGAAAATATAACAAAGATGAATTTCTATCATTCCAGTGAGAATGTGAGAATAATTAATTTAACAACTCAATGAATATTCTAGCCATAGAATCTTCTTCAGATATATGTAGTGCTGCATTATTTGTTGGAAATAAACTTATTGATATTATGGAAACGGACATACCCAGATCTCATTCAAAACTCCTGCCAGAGTATCTAAATAAGCTTATTCATAATTCGGGTGAAGAAATAAATGCAATCGCTTTGTCGATTGGACCTGGTTCCTTCACCGGACTTAGAATTGGAACAAGCCTTGCAAAAGGAATAGCGAATGCACGAGGGATAGCAATTATTCCTGTACCTACAATTAAAACAATAAAATATCAATTTCAGAATAATGGAAAGCATTGTATCTGCCTTTACTCATATGGTAGTTACTTATTCAAACAAGACTATGAGGATTCGACTGAAGTTGGAAATCCTGAGTTTGTAAAATTTGATCAATTAGATTCTGATTCTGTTTATTATGGAAGCGGCTTGTCAAATTTTGATTGGTCTGGTAAGAATTATATTGATAAAAAACTTTCTGCGCGGTGGGTCGGCGAATTGGCGATCAAAAATTTTGATTTTTGGTGTATCTCTGATTTGAATTTAATAAAGCCAAATTATATCACAAACTTCAACTTCAATAAAAGATGATAGTTCAAACAACTCATGATCATATAGATGAAATTCTCATGATAGAAAGATCTTCATTTAATCGCCCCTGGTCCATGACCCATTTCACAAATGATATCAACAGAACGGATATTTCATATAATTATGTCTATATTGGAGATAATAAAACGGTTCTCGCTTTTCTATTTGGATATAAAATTATTGACGAATATCATCTAAATAATATTGCAGTAAATCCTGATTTTCGTCGAAGGAAAATAGGTTCAAACATGTTAAATTATTTGATTGATCAAATGACAAAATTATGTGTCCAAACAATTAAACTTGAAGTGAGCGCAAGGAATGAAGCTGCAATACATCTTTATAAATCAAAAGGATTTTATCCTGTCGGCATTCGGAATGATTATTATTCTAAAGGAGATGATGCAATTTTGTTTTCAATGGAGATGAAATCCAATGGCTGAATGGTTTAGACGGTCCACAAATAAGATAACCACCATAAATAAAAAGGATACTGCCGAAGGAATTTGGATAAAGTGCCCAAAATGTGATCAGGTTATTTATAAAGAAGAATTAAGAAAAAAGAAATACGTTTGTACTGTTTGCTCCCATCATTTTCGTATTACTAGTCAGCAATACTTTAATCTTCTCCTTGATAATCCTGATAATTATTTGGAAATTGGAAAAAATATCCAGTCAACGGATCCACTAAATTTCAATGCATCCAAGAAATATTCTGATCAAATAATATTAGCCAAAAAGAAGACTGGTTATAATGACGCCATAAGAACGGTTGTTGGAGAAATTGGTGGTTATAAAACTGCTCTGGGTATAATGGATTTTTCATTTATTGGTGGAAGCATGGGATCCGTGGTAGGTGAAAAAATATACCGATTAATAAATCATGCTATCGAAAATAATTTGCCCCTATTAATTATTACTGCTTCAGGAGGAGCAAGGATGCAGGAAGGATCCTATAGCTTGATGCAAATGGCGAAGACTAGTGCTAAATTGGCTCAGTTATCCAATACGGGAGGATTATTCGTCACATTGTTGACTGATCCAACAACAGGTGGGACTACGGCAAGTTTCGCCATGCTTGGAGACATAATTTTAGCTGAACCAAATGCGTTGATCGGTTTCGCCGGGGCTCGAGTAATAAAGCAGACCATTGGTCAGGATCTACCCGAAGGATTTCAAAGAGCGGAATTTCTTTTAGAGAAGGGATTTGTTGATAATATCGTCCATAGGTTTGATTTAAAGCAAACAATGATAGATATTTTTAAATTTTTTAATTATCATCCAACATCCAACTCATAAGAAAATCAAGTCAGCCACAATTACCATAATTAGGGATTTACAAAATTTGTGAGTATTAAAAAGACAGTTGCAATTTTAGATTTTGGATCTCAATACACTCAGTTAATCACCAGACGAGTACGGGAACATCATGTTTATTCGGAAATATTTCCTTTCACAGTTTCCCCTGAAGAATTACAAGAACAGGGTGTTGAAGCAATTATACTTTCAGGGGGGCCAGCAAATGTTTATAAAAAGAATGCCCCTACCCTAAATCAAAATCTCCTTAATATTAATATTCCTATTCTGGGTATCTGTTATGGGCTTCATTTATTAGTAAATACAACAGGTGGCACTATTGTAAGCTCCGGAAGTGGAGAATATGGCAATGCAAGAATAAATAGAACGGGTGGACAATCACAGCTTTTTAACGATATTCCAGAGAATACACAGGTTTGGATGAGCCATGGAGATGAGATAAATGAATTAGGTCCTGAATGGAAACCAATTGCTATATCGTCAAATGGTGTAGTTGCAGCCATTCAACATATTTCACGACCTTTCTTTGGAGTACAATTTCATCCCGAAGTAATCCATACTACAGATGGAGCAACTTTTATTTCAAATTTCTTATTTAATGTCTGCGGATGTCGCCCAAATTGGACACCCTCAAACTTTATAAACAATGCAGTAAAAGAAATAACAGAAAAAGTCGGCGATAATGAATTAGTATGCGGGCTAAGTGGTGGAGTGGATTCTTCAGTTGTTGCCACATTATTGCACAAAGCAATTGGTACAAGGTCCCACTGTATATTTATTGACCACGGCATGCTAAGAAAAGAAGAAGTGAATCAAGTTATGGGTTCTTTAAGGACAGGGCTTGGATTAAATATCCATCATTTTGATCATTCTAAAAATTTTTTACAAAAACTAAACAACGTTATTGATCCTGAAAAAAAGCGTAAGATCATCGGGAATGAATTTATACATTCATTTTCAGAAATCGCCAAAAATATTGGAAACATACATTATCTTGCTCAGGGAACATTATATCCCGATATAATTGAGTCCGGTGGTAATACTGTAGGTCCTGCTGTCAAGATTAAATCCCACCATAATGTCGGCGGATTACCAGATGATATGCCATTTGATCTTATTGAACCATTAAAAGAATTATTTAAAGATGAGGTCAGACTAGTCGGTAGGGAATTGGGCCTGCCGGAATTTGTGTTGAACAGACATCCATTTCCCGGCCCCGGCCTGGCGGTAAGAATTATTGGAAAAATTACAATTGAACGTCTTGAGATATTACAGAATGCCGATCATATTTTCATTGATATTCTGAAAGACACAGGTGAATATGATAAAATTTGGCAGGCCTTTGCTGTCCTGATTCCTATCAAAACCGTCGGCGTCATGGGAGATACCAGGACATATGAGAATTTGATTGCCTTAAGAGCAGTTACCAGTACGGATGGCATGACTGCAGAATGGTACCATCTGCCATATGATGTGCTTGATAAATGCTCCAACAGGATTGTAAATGAAGTTTCGGGTATTAATAGGGTTGTCTACGATATAACGGGGAAACCGCCTGGTACCATTGAATGGGAGTAATAGATTCTTTATGTAATTCTAATGGAACGGTATGTCTGAATTAAAAGAAAGTAGATTCTTTGACTTTTCAAATATGTTCCCTGGAAATTTCATGGCTGTGATGAGTCAAAAAGTTTTAGATACTCGCAGTAGTAAAGTTGAGATTTCTATGATGAATAACATATTTCTCAATACTGGATTTAAAGATGACAGGGTGGCAAAACCTGATCAAGTGCATTCACCGATTACAAAAATAATAACCTCTTCTGGTAACAAAGGTAAATGCGATGGATTAATTACGGGGGATCGAGAGTTAGTCCTCTCAATAAAAGTTGCAGATTGCACACCTTGTTATTTACTCGATCCAGTGAAAGGTAACTTTGGTCTTATTCATTCCGGTTGGAGAGGAACCGTTGGAAAAATTATAATTAATGGTCTTTTAAACATGATCTCCCTTGGGAGTAGAGTAAAAGATATTTTGGTTCTACTTGGACCATCCATTTCGCAAAGAAATTATGAAGTAACATGGGAAATTGCAAAATTATTTAAACCTGTTAATGTAATTCAAAAAAATAAAAGTCATTGGTTAGTTAGTATCCGGGATGAAATAAAATCAGATATGATCTCATTTGGAGTATTGGAAAATCATGTATTTAATACAAATCTATGTACATTTGAAACTGAGAGCTGCCATAGTTATAGACGTGATGGTGATTCAGCTGGGAGGATGATTGCATATGCTGGTTATAAATGGAAATAATAGATAGTATTATTTTAGGGTTAACGCAGGGTCTCACCGAATTCCTTCCAATAAGTAGTTCTGGACATTTAGTAATCGGCAAACATTTATTGGGATTATCATCACCCGGTGCAATTATTGAAATAATTCTCCATTTTGGGACTTTTTTTAGTATTATCCTTTACTATAGAAAATATTTATTAGAATTATTACTTGATGCCTTTTCAAAAAATTCTGGTGAAAGCAGAAAAATTATTGGATTAATTCTTATTTCAATTATCCCTGCAGGAGTTATTGGAATATTGTTTGATGATTATATTGAAAAATTGTTTACTAACTTGTATTTAGTTGGAATCAATTTAATTGTCACCGGTGTCATTTTATTTTCAACAAGATTCACTCATAATAAAACGAAGGAAAGCTCACTGACAATTACCAAAGTAATAATAATAGGAATCGCCCAGGCGATAGCCATTCTCCCAGGAATATCAAGGTCGGGAATTACTATATCAACTGCATTATTTTTAGGGATCAATGAAAAAGAAGCAGCAAGGTTTTCATTTCTAATAGCTTTACCGGTTTTGTTCGGAGCGAGTATTCTAAAGATAAAAGATGCCATTGCATTTTCAGAAGACATTTCGACATTAAATATTTTTACAGGTTTTATGTTTTCCCTAATAACAGGATATATCTGTCTATCTATTTTGGCCAATATATTGAGTAAGAAAAAGTTATGGCTGTTTTCTTTTTACTGCATGATTATCGGATTCTTAATATTTTTTCTTTAAAAAAATAAATAATGACAACAACAATAACAATCGACCAAGTGTTTAGCAGAATAGAAATCAGTGATTTTGCACCGATTTACTTTTTATCTGGTGATGACATTTATATACAAGACTTCCTGATAAATCATGTTTCAAAATCGTATTTGAAGGATGGTGGCAGAAAAGTTTTATATTCAATTGGTGATGATAAATATCAATTATTGATTGAGGAACTTTACAGTATATCAATATTTGATGACCGTAGATTAATAGTAGTTCGTCAAGTCCAAAAAATAACCCAAAAAGGTAGGGATGAATTATTAAAGTATTTGTCAAACCCAGCAACGGAAATATGTCTAATAATCATTTCCGATAATTATTATGATAAAAACAAATTTTTAAACGAATTAAAATCAAAGTCAATAATGGTTGATGTCAGATCTCCTCTTAATCGAAATAAGTTGAAATACTGGGTATTCAACATTCTCAAACCTGGTGAAATTCAAATTACCTCCGGTGCTGTTGATACAATAATTGATCGTCAGGGTAATTCTTTATCAAATATTATAAACGAGATCCATATTATATCGCTGATGATGAACGAAAGTGGAGAAATAAGAGAAGACATTGTCGAGACAATCGTAAGGGACAACATGGAATTTCCAATTTGGCGATTTCTGGATGCATTAGGTTGTAAAGATATCGTTAGTTCAGTACGAATTCTTCATTCATTATGTGAACACGGAAATTTGGCACCACCAATTATGATAAATCTTACGACTTTTTTCGAAAATATGTATTGGATGCAGAATAAGAAAAACATCTATGCAAATTATCCACAACTCAATAAGATGCTAACTGGGAATCTTTATAAATATTCATCTAACTATTCTATAGATGAAATTATTAACATTTTTAAAAGTTTAAGACAAATTGATCTACATTCAAAACTAACAAGTACTTCACCAATTAATTTATTACTACCATTGACTATTCGTCTTTGCAGCGGAGCTTATGCCTGATTATCAATTAACTGATGAAGAGCTAATATCCAGATTTCAAAATGGAGATGTTAGAGCCTTCGATCAGATTATATATAGATTTAAAGACAGATTAATTATTTTCGTATATCGATTTCTAGGTAACCAAGAAAGAGCAGAAGATATAGTTCAGGATACCTTTATGAAAGTGTATACTCATAAACACTCATATCGTGAGATTGCAAAATTTTCGACATGGTTATACACCATTGCAGGTAATTTAGCCAGGACAGAACTTCGTAAGATGAAACGACGAAAAACATATTCATTATCTGATCTTAGCTATGATGATAAAGAATATGATATTCCTGTGATCAAAGATCCAAGTAGCTCTCTTGAAAAAAGAAATATTGGCAAGAGTATACAGATCGCATTAAATGAACTTCCCGCTGATTTTAAAACAATGATAATCTTGAGAGATATACAGGAACTTTCCTACGAAGACATAAGTAGGATTGTCGGCGTACCAATTGGGACTGTAAAATCAAGAATAAATCGAGGTAGGCTAAAGTTACAAAATTTATTAAAAAAAATAGGAGGACGATAATACTGAATGAATTGCTACAAATTTGAAGAAAATATATCTGCCTTTATCGATGGCGAGTTAACTCAATCCTTACGAATAGAATTTACCCACCATAAAGAACAATGTGAAAACTGTAATGGTCAATTAGATGATATACTATCATTATTAGTTGATTTAAAGGGTCTTGGGAAAATTACATCCTCCGGAGGTTTTGTTAGCAGCCTGCAGGACAGAATTGAAGATTACAATAATACAAAAGAAAACTATATTCAACGTCTATCTAAAGTTAGACCATTTGGTTTTCGACCAGCTGCCGCAATTGGAGTTGCTGCTGCAATATGTTTACTAACTATTTCATCCTTTCTATTATTCCAGGAAGAAGCCATTCCTGAATTTGATACGACAAAATACAGCCAAAATGGCTCCGTATTACAAAATAGTTCATCAGGAGAACTCTCTGAACCAATTGGTAACCCTATAGCATCCAGACATGATTCAATTAATGGATTAACCGATTCGTTGGATATTATCCGTAAAAGATATGATGATCAAATTCAAACTGTAGGACATAAAAAAACTAAATGATTTACGGTACTTGATATCTTTCAATATTCTCAATGTAATTAATCATTATGTTGTCGGAATTCTTATAGAATATTGGTAAAATAAACACTGTGCAATAATAATAAATAATAAAATTTATTAAGAAATAATATTTAGAAAAGAGGTCTCTTATGGCAAAGAAACAATCATTTGGTGATAAAGTTGGAAAAGGTAGCAGCAAAGAACAAAAAACATATATTAAATTTGTGAAATCTTACCGATCAGAAGTTAATGACAGCATTCGTTTTTCTGAAAAAATTATGGGAATCCCCAACGGCGAAAATATAACAGATTATTTAAAAAAGAATAAATCTGTTTCAAAATGAATTTGAACATTTAATGAAATAGGAGAGGAAACTCTCCTATTTTTTTATTCATGAAATTGAAGCTTATACTTGTTACCGTTTCTGTAATATTTACTCTTGTACAGGCTCAAACACCTGAGGAAGAAGTTTACAACTCGTTTTTAATGGGTGAATATTATCAATTCACCAATGATAACGAAAAAGCTGAATATTATTATTTACTTGTTCTCGAAGAGAATCCTGAGTCAATTACTATCTATAAGACTCTGACTGATTTTTATCTTGATATAAAAGATTATGACAACGCTGTTATAATTTTGATTCAAGCTATTAATATATTCCCTGATAATAACGAATTTATAAATACTTTATTGAATATATATATTTATCAGGACCAAACCGAAAAAATTAAATCTCTTTTAGAAGATCAAATTCTGATTCACCCCAATAATGTTGATTTAAAACTAAAATTAGCAAGTTTCTATTATTCTGAGAACAAGTGGATAGAAATAATAAAATTATATTCTGATGTTTATATTATTGACAACGCTAGGTCAGATGTAATTCAAACCATGATTGAACTTGGAATGCAAAGTCATGAATATGATGCTTTGATTAATGGCTTTAAAAAATTGATCGACTATAATCCGATAAATCCAGAAATAATAATTACATATTTCCAGCTATTGTATATTGTTGGAGATAATGATCAAGTCTTAACAGAACTATTATTGTTAAATCAAAAATATCCCAATAATATTTATGTAAATAATCAAATCGGTCAACATTATAACGATCATTCTGATTTTGCAAAATCAGATAGTGTCTATATCAGCTTAATTGAATCTGATAATCATAATGTGACTACATTGAATAACTATGCATATAATATTTCTATCAGGGAAAACTCAGGAATTAAAATGCTCCAAACTGCGTTAGATTATGCGAGTTTAGCCCTTGATCAAGATCCTGAAAATGCATCATTCTTGGATACAGTTGGATGGATTTACTATAAAATGGAAAAGAATGAACTCGCTGAATATTTTATAATTCAAAGTCTCAAGTATAATGATTCCAACCCTATCATATTTGAACACCTCGGAGATATTTATGTCAGCATGAATAATATGATGAATGCCATAAGTGCATATGAAAATGCTATTGAAATTGACTCTCAAAATGAAATTATACAAAAAAAAATTGAGAAAATAAAAATCAATGATTAATCCAGTGGATATAAGTATTATAATCCCAGTTCTTAACGAAGAAGACTCAATCGAGCAATTAACCAAAGAAATATCGTCTTCATTAAAAAAATTGTATAATTGGGAAATCATTTTTGTTGATGATGGAAGCTCAGATGACTCAGTAGCAATAGTTAATAAAATTATTAGGAGTGATCCAAGAGTAAAGTTGATCAAATTTTATAGAAATTATGGAAAAGCGGATGCACTTTCTGAGGGATTCTCGGCTGCATCAGGGAAATTTATAATAACTATGGATGCGGACTTACAGGATGATCCTTCCGAAATTCAGAATTTAATAAATAAATTAAATGATGGCTGGGATATGGTCTCAGGGTGGAAGAAAAATAGGAATGATCCATTGTCCAAACGATTACCATCCAGATTTTTCAATTTAGTAACAAGATTTATTACCGGTATTAATATTCACGATTTCAATTGTGGACTGAAAGCATATAAATCTAAAGTTATAAAAACTATTAAGGTCTACGGTGGTTTACATCGTTATATACCAGCGCTTGCAAAACAGCACGGATTTACCATTACTGAAATAGTTGTTAATCATAGAGCCAGAGAATTTGGGCAAACAAAATATGGTGGGGCTAGATATTTTCATGGGTTCTTTGACTTATTAACAGTATCATTTATTGGAAAGTATTTCAACCGGCCATTACATTTTTTTGGTCTAATCGGCAGCTTCCTTTTTATTATTGGACTATTGATAAATATATATTTGACAATTGGATGGTTTCAAGGTGTTTGGATTGGAAATCGACCAATTCTTTTCCTGGGTGTATTAATGATTGTAGTTGGAATTCAATTCTTTTCGATTGGGTTAATAGGTGAAATGATTGTGAAATCAGGTCGATATAAAGAAAACAGAATTGAAAAGGTGTTTACTCATAAAAACATAAATGAAAATATCTCTGATTAATAATGTTCTATCTTATTTAAAAAATATTTTTTAATTCTGCAATATTATCTGTGCATCTATTAAACCAAGCCGAAAATGCAACCTATAATTTTCTTCGACAATCAGATTCTCTCCCAAAATCACTCTCACAAACTGTACTTTCTATGTTGACAATTTACAATTTGAGTAAACTAATATGTATATTGAACATGAGATTTATAATTTTGTCAAGTGTGGTTTTATATTTAATAATGAAATTATTGTGACATGAAGCAGAATCCAGATATAACGATATTTGTATTAAATTGGAATGGTGCAGAAGATACGATAGAGTGCCTGACTTCGTTACAAAATCTTGAATATGATAATTATTCAGTGGTGGTAATAGACAATAATTCCGATGATAATTCGAATAAAAGGATCAAAGAAAAATTTCCAAAGCAGGCAATCGTTGAACTTCCTCAGAATTATGGATATGCTGGCGGAAACAACAGCGGTTTTAAAAATGTAATTGACAAAGAAACTAAATATGTTCTCTTCCTAAACAATGATACAACAGTAGATAAAAAGTTTTTAAATAAATTGGTTGATGGAATTAATAAATTTGGGTCCGATGTAATATTATCACCGAAAATTTATTATCAAAATGATCCTGGACGTATCTGGTTTGCCGGAGCGACGATCAATTTCTACACAGGGAATATTTCACATTTAGGAATTCGCGAGAAAGACAATAAAATTTATCTTGATGATCAAAAAGCTGATTATGTTTCTGGTTGTTGTATGTTATTAACATCTAAACTTTTTAGAGAATTGAATGGATTTGACGAATCATTTGGCATGTATTCTGAAGATGTTGACTTATGTTTGCGAGCAGAAAAATTGAATATTCAATGTTATATGATTGCAAATTCTCATATTTATCATAAGGTATCAGCAAGCCTTGGAGGTAACCTTTCATTATCAAAGAATACTAAAAAGTTGAAATCTCTTTTTAAATTGATTTATAAACACAAAGGTATACCTGCTGTATTTTCGGCTGCGATATTTTTATTAATTATAGTACCTATTAAACTTTCCCGAATTTTATTTAGAAGCAATAATACGGAGAGATATGCAAAGAATAACTAATTTCTTTCTAAAATATAAATCCCACTTTTTTGCAACCGGATTACTGCTAATTCTGCTTGTGATTCTATTTCATAAATTATTGGATGGCAGTCATCAGTTTATTCCCTCAGATACGCTCGCTCCTAAGGCAATAGCTCAGGGAATGGAAGATGCAAAAATTGAAAACGGAGAATATCCTTTATGGATACCCTGGTTATTTAGTGGCCTTCCTTCAGTACATTCGTTTCAGTATGTTTCCAGATATTATTTGCCACATCAGGTATTCCTTGGCCTGAATAAACTGGGAATTCCCTGGTTTTGGACGTTTGGGATTCATTTGATGTTTGCAGGTTTTGGTGTATATCTATTGCTAAGATCGTTAAAAATCGATTATTTGATATCGATCTTTGGTGGCATTTCATTCATGCTCACCCCTTATTTAATTACTATGATTGTCCATGGTCATGGTAGCCAAATGATGACAGCAGCGTATATTCCCTGGATAATGTGGGCATTTTTAAAATTGAAGAGGAAACAAACATTAAAAAACATCGGAATATTTGGTCTTTTACTTGGACTGCAATTATCTCGAGCCCATGTCCAGGTGGCTTATTATACCTGGTTAATGCTTGGACTTGCGATGGTCATTACAATGATAAACTGGATAAGAAACCGGCAATCAGTTGATATTAAGTTTATTATTTATGTCATTCCAGCCCTAATTATATCCATAGGTTTCGCAATTGATCTGTATTACCCTGTATCTGTTTATACACCATTTTCTATTCGGGGGTCGAATTCAGGAGGTGCTGCCTTTGACTACGCCACACAATGGTCATTCAGTTTCTCAGAAATGATGACCTTTTTGATACCTTCATTTTATGGATTCGGCGGCAGTTTATATCAAGGGTCGATGCCATTTACAGATTATCCCAATTATATGGGAATATTAATTCTTCTATTGGCAATTTATTCATCAGTCTCAAATTTTTCAAAACTAAAACTGATTCTGATTCTAACGATAATATTTTCTTTACTTCTTTCATTTGGAAAACACTTTTTCCTTTATGAGATATTTTATAATTATGTACCCTATTTTAACAAATTCAGAGTTCCTGTAATGATATTGATTCTTACCCAGTTTTCGGTATCTGTCCTTGCAGCTATTGGGCTTCATGATCTGTTAGAATCTTTGGCAAATAAAAATTCAAAGCCGGCTCTAAAGAAAGTTATTATAGGATGGGTAGCTCTTGTAATAATTCTCATTTTATTTTGCAACCCAATTTTGGGGATATTCGGAATCAAGGAAATTATCAGGTCGCAGGTAATTCATGACACTATTATTATGATTGCAATTATCTCTTTGGGAATAGCACTACTTTATTCTTTCCATAAGAAATGGTTGAAATCGAAATATGTTATTTTTGGAATTCTTATACTTTCAATATTTGATCTTATAATTGTCGATCAGAAAATTATTGAACCATCAAAAGACTCCGGCAGACGCTCGGTACTAAAAAAATCCAATTATCTTAAATCATACTTAAGAACAGATGAAATAATCAATTTTCTAAAGAATGATGAAAGTAAATACCGAGTATTTCCTCTTGGTTATTTGACAAATGATAATCGGTGGTCTGCTTTCCAAATAGAAAGCATAACTGGCTATCACCCTGCAAAACTTGCAAACTATAATAATATTATGTCTGAGGTTGGTTTTAATTCGCCATCTATACTTCAAATGTTGAATGTTAAATATCTAATCAGTCTGGATCCATTAAATCACCCTGATTTTGCGGAGGTATTTAAGGGGAGATATTTTATTGGAGGTCAATATGTTCCGGCGATTGTGTATAAATATTTAAATACGCTGCCTAGGTATTTTTATGCAAAGAATGTAAAATCTGTTAAAGATAAAACCGCCCAATTTGAATTATTAAAACAAAGGGATTTTGATCCGGTCAATATGGCATTTGTGTCATCCGATTTTGAAAATATTACCTATTCCGGAATTGGTGAATTAAAATCAAAATCTCACGAACAGGATATAATTGAAATTAATTCTACATCTGACAATGAACAGTTTTTAATTTTAAGTGAAATTTATTATCCTATGGGTTGGGTTGCAACCGTAAATAACGTACCGACTGAAATCCTTGAAACAAATGGCGTATTACGAGGACTTCAATTACCTCCCGGTGATAATCAAATTATTGTTGAGTTTAATCCATCAGATATCAATATTGGTAAATGGATTTCCCGTATTAGTCTGGTAATTCTAATATTGTTAATTATCTCAGGATATTTACCGCGCAGAAATAATGTTTAAGTATTCCTTTAGAATAAAACTTGGGTTATTCCTATTTGGAATATTAATTGTACTGTCAGTATTCGGGCTGAACTGGTATATGGTTAATAGTATTCGGGAAGATGCAGGGGAACAGGTAAAACATTTGGCTAAAGCCTATACTGATGCAATTAACAATCTTGATGCAACAAATATACAATATGTACTTGAGATATTACTTCCGTCGATTCATTTTCCTATGGTCATAACCTCAAATGACGAGATTTATGCGGTAAAAAATGTCAATATCGATGAAATTAATGGTTCTGATCAATACTCTGATAAAGCCTGGCAAATAGTTCGAAGGATGGATAAATCATTTGCTCCATTAACTGTTACCGGTAATGGAAAAGAAATCAGTCGAATTCATTATGGTGATCCCGAGATAGTTGGTAAACTCCAATGGGTCCCGTATATTGAGATTGGTTTAGCATTTCTTTTTATTATTCTGGGGATGATGGGTTTTCAATTTATTAGAAATAGTGAAAAACGGTCTATATGGATGGGAATGGCAAAAGAAACAGCTCATCAGCTTGGTACACCGGTCTCTTCATTAATGGGGTGGACTAAACTACTGGAGGAGGGGGAAAATTCAAAAGAAATTATTCCTGCTATTTACGCCGATTTAGATCATCTTAGTCAAATATCCAATCGTTTTCAAAAAATAGGATCAAAATCAAAATTTCAAAAGGTTTCACTCCTTGATATTTCAAAAAAAGCTACTGAATACATGAAGTTACGTATCCCCTCAACGGCCGATGTAAATATTATCGTCAAGGGTGAAAATTCAATTATTTCAGGTGAGGAAACTTTGTTATCATGGGCAATGGAAAATCTAATCAAAAATGCTATTGATGCATCTGTAAAATCGAATGGGTCTATATCTATTGACATTTCCACAAAACAGGATTCTGCAATTATCCAGATAACCGATTCGGGTTCTGGTATTGATCGAAAACATAGGAAGAATATTTTTAATCCTGGTTTTAGTACAAAAAAAAGAGGTTGGGGATTAGGACTGAGTCTTACTCGAAGAATAATTGAAGATAATCATCATGGTCAAATTCGATTGATTAGTTCTAAACCAGGGGAGACGATATTTAAAATTGAATTACCGCTTTAAGAAATCAAATAATAATAAATATTAAAAGTAATAATTTTATTTTTTTATTTAGCGTTGAATAATGATAAATTTCCAAGCTAAAAATGTATAGGAAATATAAAAATGGCTAAAAAATGTGAAATATGCGGTAAGGGTCCAGTGACTGGCAATAATGTAAGTCACGCCCATAATAAGACCCGCAGAAGATGGCTGCCGAACCTACAGACAATAAAAGTACTGGTTAATGGAGCTGCAAAAAGAATGAAAATTTGCACAAAATGCATCAAATCAGGGAAAATACAAAAAGCAGTTTAATAAAATCTTAAATTTAATTTAACCCCGAACCGAACATGGATCGGGGTTAAACTTTTGGGGTCAGATGAATTAGTTTTCCTTTATGAAAATTTGCGCTGGCGAAGAAATGCCGGTACATCCAGGTCTTCCCCGAAAGTCTGCATAGGAGTTTCTTCTTTTTTTCGTACTATTTCAATTCCTTTTGTATCATTCTCCATTTGTTTTTTCATATGAACTGGCATAGAGCTGATGATTTCCTTCTCTTCATCTAAAGGGGGAGATGCCTGGCCAGTTTCAGCTGAAAAATGATTGTTCTGTTTCATGAAATAGGGCGTTTCATCCAAAACTGCAACAGAATCACTATGCAACCCGGTTGCAATTACAGTTACACGAATCTCATCCACTAAATCTTTATCCACAACACAACCTAGAATTATATTTGCATCATCTCCAGCTTCCTCATAGATAATACCAGATGCTTCATTTAATTCATGAATTGTCATTTCTTCAGGTCCTGAGATATTCACCAGCAAGCCCTTGGCACCCTTAATGTTGACATCCTGCAATAATGGTGAGTGAATAGCTTCTTGAGCTGCAAGAATGGCACGTTCTTCTCCTTGTGCAATTCCGGTACCCATTATGGCATCACCCATGTTTTCCATTACCGTTCGAACATCTGCAAAATCGAGATTTATCAATCCAGGTACATTAATCAAGTCTGATATACCGCGAGTTGCTTGGTTCAATATACTGTCAGCAAGTTTGAAGGATTGTTTCACAGTAGTATTGAGGTCGGCGATAGATAATAGAGTTTCATTTGGTATGACCAGCAAGGTGTCACAATTTTTCTTTAACTCCATTATCCCGTCATCGGCACGTCTACTTCTTTTTGGTCCTTCAAATCCAAATGGTTTGGTTACTACCCCTACCGTAAGTGCACCGCACTCTTTGGCAATCCTGGCAATTGTTGGAGCTGCACCTGTACCGGTTCCACCACCCATTCCGGCGGTGATGAAAACCATATCAGTTCCTTTCAATTTTTCCGCAATGGATTCTGAAGTTTCTTCAGCGGCATCCTTGCCTACTTCTGCATTAGCACCTGCACCAAGTCCCTTCGTCAATTGTTTGCCAATTTGAATTTTAATCTGGGAATTATTGGCTTCCAGATCTTGAGCATCAGTATTAATTGCAATGAATTCTACACCTGACAGATTATCTTCTATCATCCTGTTAAGTGCATTTCCACCACCACCACCTACACCGACAACGGTAATTTTCGCTTTCTGTTCTTTTAAGTCAATCGGTTCAAACAGCATTCTAACCCCTCCCTTATGTTTTAATATAAATTCTCAAATAAATTTTTTATTCTTTTTGAAAAAGACTTTAATAATCCAGGAATTCCATCCTCTTCTTCATACTTATCTCCGTTTAAAACAGCAAACTCAATCAATCCAGCTGCAGTAGAAAAAGTCGGATCCTGGATAGAATCGGAAATACCGCCAGACAACATTGGGATCCCGACTTTTATATCATATTTGAATATATCTGATGCAAGATCTTCAATGTTTTTCATCATGGCAGTACCACCAGTTATAACAATCCCAAATGTAAAAAGCCCTCTATGATCACTTTTTCGAATTTCAGACTGGGCAAACATCATTATTTCTCTCAATCTTGGCTCGATAAAAGATGCCAGTTTTCGACGACTGATACTTTTTGATTCTCGTCCATGAATCCCAGGAACTGAGATTTCTTCATCCTCGCTTGCAAGTGCCTCTTTGGCAATTCCATATTCGCATTTCAATTTTTCAGCGAGTTCAATAGTCGTTTGTGCTCCGTGTGCAATATCAGATGTAATAGTGTCACCGCCAATTGGTATGATCCCGGTATGATGGATTCCGCCATTATAAAAGACAATTACATCGGTAGTGCCACCACCAATATCCAGCAATACTACCCCAAGATTTTTTTCATTGGGATCCAGTACGGAATATGCTGATGCAAGTGGAGATAGAACAAAATCAATAATATCAATCTCTGCTTTATCAAAACAGGCTATGAGATTTTTCTCTGAGGCAATTTCACTATGAATAAGATGTACTTTTGCCTCAAGTCGATTCCCTGTCATACCAATCGGATCAATTATATCATTTCTATTATCTACTTTATACTGTTGAGATAAAACATGCAATATGCGCCTTTCCGCCGGAAGTGTGATACTTTTTGCGTGCTCTAACACTCGATTTCGATCTGATTCAGTTATTTCATGATCGAAGGGATTTCTCGACGAATTCTTACTTACCGTTATAACGCCTGTGTTATTTATCCCGCGTATATGTTCCCCTGAGATACCAATTAATGCAGATTCTATAGGTATCCCAGATTGAGTCTCAGCTTGTTGGACTGCTTTTTTTATCGATTCGACTGTGTCATTAATATTGATGACCACGCCCTTTTTCAGTCCTTTAGTGGGTGATTTACCAACCCCAAGAATTTCAATAGGTTTACCCTCGGTACAGGCAGCAGTAACCACACATACTTTTGTGGTGCCAACATCGATACCAGTGATTATTTTTTTATTTTCGTCTTTCATTTCTATGATCTTTCAGACTTATTTTCAATAACGATCACCTGTCCGGAAATTCTCAAATCAATTTCCCGATAATCAGACAGCCGACTACTTTTTTGAATTGCTTTTGAAAAAGAAGTCAATTTTATGAGTTGTTCATCCCAAGAGTCTTTCTTCAATCGTATACATGTTTGACTAAACCCTTGGTCGAATGTGATATAATCATCCTTAAGATAAATGCCTGTACACAAATCAAAAAACTCAGGCAATTCAATATCAACACTACATATAAAATTGAAAGCGGGTAAAAACCAATCTGAGGTTTTCTTAAGCTCCAGGTCATTATATAAAATGGTTTCGGTATCCCCCTTAAGAATTGGCAGATTCAAATGTTTAATTATGGCAGAATGATAGGGGAATATGAAGCCATCTTCATCGATAATGACTTTAGATTCTTTGCATTGGATAAAAGCAAACAATTCCCGCTCAATGACATCAATTCTGATAGTAGAAGGGAATTTTTTACTGATTCGAACATCTTTTATATAGTCGTGTTTTTTTAGGTTTGCGCCGATCGTTGAAAAATTCAGATTCACGATATTATCAAAATTGTCAATGGATGCCAGTTCCTTTATTATCTCATCACTGATATACTGATTACCAATAATTTCAGTATGTTTATATTCAAAGACATTTATATTTTCCAAATACATCATCATCAACCAACCCAGCACCAAACCTGATATTGATAAAATTAGCCACAAAAACAGTGCAGGAAGTTTTTTTAATATGCGATTAATCATAATGTAATTCCTTCATTATTTCGTCTTTAAATCCTAATAGTTCAATTTCTAAATCAAGTTTGATATCAAATTGTCGCTGTACTTCTCTTTGAGCTATTCTGATCAATTCCACGACATCTCCTGATGTTGCAGATCCATGATTGACAATAAAATTTGCATGTTTTGGTGAAATCTCTGCTCCGCCACATCTGGTGCCTTTTAATCCACATTTATCAATTAAATAGCCTGCTGCAAAATCTTGATGGTTTTTAAATATGCTGCCAGCTGATCTAAATTTTAGCGGTTGAGTAGATTTCCGATTTCCAGATGCGATGTGTCTAGCATTCTGGATAATTTCGTTCGTTCCGTATTTTCCCTGAAAACTTGCACTTATGATGATTTCGTTTTTGATAAATGACGAAGATCTATAACTAAAAATAAGATCATCGATGGAATATTCCTTTTCTTCACCTGCAACCGTTAATGTTGAAGCAGAGATGAGTAAATTTGATATTTCGCTTCCATAGGCACCAGCATTCATGATCAATGCACCTCCAACTGTTCCCGGTACACCAATCATACTTTCTAATCCAGTTATCCCATGCTGAATAGCTTGTTTCACCAGAGTACCAAGCATTACACCCGTTTCGGCAATAAAACTGAGATCAGGAAGGAAGGATAATTTTTTAAAAGTTTTCTTCAGTGATATAACGATTCCATCGAAACCGTTATCACTGACAAGTAGATTTGAGCCAGATCCGATAAAATATTTTGGTAAATCATGTTTGTTGATAAATTTTAGAATCCCAATAAGATCTTGTTTGTCAATTGGAAAAATCATTAATGATGCTGACCCGCCAATCCCAAAGGTAGTATGATTACTCATCGATTCATTTAATCCTGCAAAACCTTTTATATGTGTCTGTATTTGTGATATCATCTGAGTATTCATAATGCCAACACTTCGATTATTTTCTCATTCTGACGCCAGATATCACCAGCTCCCATGGTGATTACCATATCTCCAGGAAGAATAATATTGTTTAATGCTTCCGGTACCTGATTCTTATCCTGGATGTAATGAACCCTCTTATGTCCATACTGTTTAGCAGTGGAAGTAATTAATTCAGCCGAAACACCATCAATTGGTTTTTCACGAGCACCATAAATATCAGTACATATAAAAACATCAGCGTTCTGGAATGCTCTGGCAAACTCTTGGTGAAAATCTCGAGTTCTGGAATATAAATGAGGCTGAAATATCACCACAACCCTTCTGTCCCAGCCTGATTGTGCGGCCTGCAATGTTGCAGCCACTTCTGAGGGATGGTGGGCATAATCATCGACAATCATTATATTGTCATCAGTTATCTTTATTATTTGAAAACGGCGCCAAACCCCTGAATAATTTCTCAATCCACGCTGTATCTGTGTAAATGGTATTTCTAATTCAACTGCCAGACAAATTGCCGCAAGGGCATTTTTAATATTATGAGCGCCAGGTGCATTTATTGTTATTCGACCTAATTTCTCATTGTCGGTAGTAACATCAAATTCAGAACTTCCAGATTCATAGGAAATATTTAGAGCCTGAATATCTGCATGATGTGAAAAGCCAAATGTAATGACACTTCTCTTTATGTGTGGCAAAATAGATTGCAAGTTTGGATCATCCAGACAAACCGCTGTTCTACCATAAAACGGAACAGAGTTGGCGAATTGTGTAAAGGCATTTTGAAGATCATCCAGATTTTCATAACAATCAAGATGCTCAAGATCGATATTTGTAATTAACGCCATAGTTGGTTGCAATGACAAGAAGGTACGATCAAATTCATCAGCCTCAACAAGAATGATATTGCCCTTTCCGGAAATCGAATTGGATGCCAGATCATTTACAATCCCGCCGATTACCAGTGTTGGATTTAATTTTGCCGAAATCAATATTGATCCCAACATTGAAGAGGTGGATGTTTTGCCGTGAGTCCCGCCAATTGCAATACTAATGGGTTTTAGTTTCAATAACTCACCCAATAACTCAGCACGACGGATCACAGGAATTTTTCTTTCTAATGCTGCAGTTATTTCCGGGTTATCAAGACTTATGGCTGAGGAATAAACAAGAACGTCGCAATTAGTTATATTCTTTTGATGGTGGTTTTGAAATATTTTTATTCCGATTGAAGATAAATGCTGTGTTCTTTCCGACAGCAATTTATCAGATCCACTGATTATAAAATCTAGGGAATGAAGCAGTTCAGCCATACCGCTCATACCGATACCGCCTATGCCAACAAAATGAATTTTTTTCGTCTTCCCGAATATCATACTAATTTATAAATTTCTTTGATTATGTTTTTTGTTGCCTCAGGTATAGCAATATCGGCTGAGGCTATTTCTAATTGGGTTATCTTTTCAATGTTTTCAAACAAGTCAAATACAGTATTTTCCAATTTCCCGGTTTTGAGTTCTGATTGATGAACCAGAATTGATGCACCTTTAGATTCCAATGAGCGCGCATTTACTTCCTGATGATTACCGGCGGCATGAGGAAATGGAATTAATATTGCCGCTTTATGACATTTGGTAATCTCTGCAAGGGTAATAGCGCCAGCTCGGCTGATAACAAGATCTGCTGCCCCATAAGCAGTACTCATATTCTCAATAAATGGAAATAGATGGACATGATCTTCATTTTTTACGGACTCTAACATGTTCTCATCCCAGTATCCGTATTGCCATAAAAGCTGAAATCCTTTAGAAATATATTGTTTATAATATTCTTTGAAATGTGTATTAAATGGTCTGGAACCCTGACTCCCACCAAGAATGAATATAGTGGATCTGTCATCCTCAAGTCCCAGCTGTTTTCTGGATTCCTCTTTACTCATAATAATGAGATTATCCCTGACAGGATTTCCTGTTTTTATAAGATTACCGCTGAGATAACTGGAGGATTCATCAAATGCAATGCACACAGTATTTACTTTACCTGCCAAATTTCGGGTAGTTATACCAGGATACGAATTTTGCTCCTGAATGAGTGTATTAATTTTTAGTTTGAGGGCGTTTAACAGTGGAATTCCACTTGAGTATCCTCCTGTACCAATGACAATCTGAGGATTAAAATTTTTAATAAAACTTCTGGATTTGAAATACGAGAAAATAAACCTGAATGGAAATAGGAAATTTTTGACTAATGACTTAAATGATAAATCTCTTTGTATTCCAGTTATGGGAAGTAATAATGGTGACTCCCCTAATGCCGTAATATTTTTTGCTTCAATCCCAAATTTTGATCCGATATATCTCACGATGACACCATCTCTGCGGAGCAAATCAGCGATAGAAATTGCTGGATACAAATGTCCTCCCGTGCCTCCACCGGCGATAATGACTCTTAATTGATTTCCAGTACTATCGGGCATATCTTTTCTTTAGTTTTTTATTTCCTTCATGGGAGATGTTTAGTAGAATTCCCATGCTGGCTAGAGTGCATACCGTATGTGTGCCTCCATAACTGATGAAAGGCAGGGGGAGGCCTGTAGTTGGCAATAACCCGCTGACATATGCCACATTGATACAGGCATAAACAGCAATATTGATTCCAATTCCTAAGGCGAGAAACATTCCGAATGGATCGGGAGCATTTTGTGAAATTTTTACAGCTCTTATAAAAAGAAGGGCAAACAAAATAAGGATCAACATAGAGAAAAGAATGCCTAACTCTTCTCCAATTACCGAGTAAATGAAATCAGTATGGGCTTCTGGCAGATAACCATGTTTCATAGAACTGTCACCAATTCCAGTTCCGATAATCCCACCATTTCCCAAGGCAATTTTTGCATTATATGACTGCCAGTTGGTTGTACTGATATTTGAGTTTGGGTTCAGCCATGATAAAACTCTTGTTCGCTGATATGGGTTTCTTAATACTGACAACATGACTAGTACAAAAGCGGATCCTGCTGCATACAATAAATGAGACATTTTCACACCGCCGATAAATAACATCAAACCGAGAATCACGGCAATTGCCAGAGATGTGCTTAAGTCCGGTTGAATTAGTATAGTAAAAACAGTAAACCCTGCTAAAACAAAATATGGCAGGATAATCTTTAAAAAGTCATCAAGATCTTTTCGATATTTAGTGAGATAAAATGCGGTGAAAATAATCATACCAAATTTCATAAAATCTGAGGTGGTAATCATTTTTTTCCCATTGGAATACAGGAGCCATCTGGCGGGACCATTGCTACTGTTAAAATAAAACCCCGCTAAAACCGTAAGGATTGCCAGTACTATAATCCAGGGTGCTAAAATTTGAAATTGCCTATAATTAAAAATTGACAAATAGATTAATGAACCCATTCCGATAATTAAAGCTATTATATGTCGTTTTAGAAAGAAAAGATTGCTGCCAAATTGAACTGCAAAAGGAGAGCTGGCACTAAACATTATAGTTGTACCGATAGCTGTCAAAATAACAATAATAATTATCAATTTTTTATCATAGTCAATTCTACTCGTCATGCAATTGACCCCATATGTTCAAGAACGATTTGCTTGAATTTTTCACCCCTGGCTTCAAAATTTCTAAATTGATCAAAACTAGCACAGGCAGGAGATAAAAGAACGGTATCACCAATTGTGCAAGTTGATAAAACAGTATCGATTGCCACTGAAAAATTCCGGTGATATGTGGAAGGGAAATGATTATTAATCTGTTCAAAAATATTTTCACCTTCCTCGCCATAACAAAAAACATGAGTTACTCTTGTTTCCATTTGAGAGAATAAAATTGTATAATCTGTTTTTCCTTTTGATATACCCCCAAGTATCAGGATCACATTTTCTTCAAAGCTATTCAGTGCTGCAGAACATGATGCGAGGTTTGTTGCTTTCGAATCATTATAAAAACAAATTCCATCAGCATCGATAATCAATTCAAGACGGTGCGGAATCCCAACAAACGATTTGATCGAGTTATAGATGTCTTCTCGGGGAATATCTAAAATATCCGCAACAGAAACTGCAGCAAGAATATTTTCAAAATTATGCGGACCCCGAATAGAAAGATTTTCCATGGGTATTATACATTTATCATTTTCAAAAATACCAGAGTCAGAATAAACCAGATGGGTTTTCTCATTACTTTCAGAAACAAATGACTTTTTCTGTGGTCCATTTATATGAATAAGATGATCATTTATTATATTATCGTTACCATTGTAAAGGATATGGTCATCGGGACCAAGATTTTGAATAATGTTCATTTTGGCTGAAATATATGCTTCCATACCATCATATCTGTCAAGGTGGTCAGGGGAAATATTAGTGATTACGGCAATAAAAGGAGAGAATCGATATATATGTTCAAGCTGAAAACTGCTAACTTCCAAAACATGGATGGTGTTCAGCTCATGAGAATTTAGCTCCTCTACAACCAGCTCTGAAAAGGGTACTCCCATATTACCGCCTATATGAGAATTATAGGAAGAATCCTTTAATAGATGATGAATGAGGAATGTAGTGGTAGTTTTACCATTGGATCCCGTTACAGCAATAATAGGTGAATTTGTATGCCATGAGGCGAATTCTATTTCACTTACAACAGGTATCCCTTTGTTTACTGCAGACCGGATAATGGGGATTGTATCTGGAATGCCGGGGCTGATAACAATCAAGTCAGAGTCAAGAACTTTTTTACTGTGACCGCCTAATTCATGATTGTACTTATCGATTCCTGATTTTTGTGGGTCTGGTGAAGCTGCATCGCTTATGAATGGATGGGCGCCAAGAATGGAAGCAAGATTTGCCGCCGAGAGTCCACTCTTTCCAGCTCCGATAATGGAAATATTCATTCCTGATATTGTGTCGTTTGTAATCCCGTTTAACATATGTTTATATAAATACTACTGCACTTTTATGGTGGTTAATGATAGAAGTGCGAGCAAAATACCAATAATCCAAAACCGAACGACAACGGTATTTTCGTGCCATCCTTTTAATTCGAAATGATGATGGATGGGCGCCATTTTAAATAATCGTTTCCCTTCACCAGTTTTCCTTTTTGTATATTTGAAATAACTTACCTGCATAATGACTGAAATGGATTCCATCACAAAAACGCCGCCAATTAAAACAAGAAGCACCTCTTTTTTTAACAGTACTGCCAGTGTTCCCAATGCTGCTCCCAGTGCAAGTGAACCAGTGTCCCCCATAAAGATTTTTGCGGGATAGGAATTATACCATAAAAAGCCGATGCATGCCCCAACTGTTGCCAGGGCAAAAATGAATAATTCACCAGTTCCGGGTAAATAAACAATATTAAGATAGTCACTAAAATCAAATCGTCCAGTTGCATAGGCGATAGCACCGAATGTCAAAACAGCAATGGCAGATAATCCTGTTGCTAAGCCGTCCAGTCCATCAGTGAGATTTACAGCATTTGATGCCCCCGTGATAACAATGACAACAAGAGGGATATATAAAAAACCAATATCAAGGGTTCCGTTGGCAACAAAGGGAATAGAAATTATTGATTTTAATTCTGGAATATTTGGATAAAAATAGAGGGTGAAACCGATGATCAGTCCAAGTATCACCTGACCAGCTAATTTATATTTTGCCACCAGTCCTTTTGGATATTTTTTTATTACTTTTAGATAATCATCAAGAAAACCAATAGCGCCCATCCAGGCAGTTGCTAGTAAAATAAGTAATATGTACTGATCATCCAATCTGCTCCAAAGAAGGGTGGGAAGGATAATTGCTGTGAGGACAATTATCCCTCCCATTGTTGGGGTACCTTGTTTTGCAAGGTGAGATTCGGGCCCAGTTGGGCGAATTACTTCGCCAATTTGGAGCTTTTGGAGTGTGCGGATGATCCAGGGCCCGAGGAGAAAGCTAATTATCAGAGCGGTGATTGCAGCACCAACTGCTCTGAATGAAATATATTTGAATACATTGAATCCAAAGAAGAAATCACGTAATGGATATAGGAAATGATATAACACTATTCAATTCCCCTAAGAATTTTATCCATTTTCATTCCCCTGGATCCTTTGATATAAATAACATCACCTGGTGTGAGATATTTATTTAAAGAATTTATTATTTTATCATGAGAATCAAAATGATAGGACTCAATTCTATTTGACTTGCAGATATCAGAAGTTATGTGAGTATAATTACCCAATGTCAGTACGAGGTTTGGTTTTTTTTCTGAAATATATTCACCGAGAACTCTGTGATGGGCATCTGTATGTTTGCCAAGCTCGAACATATCACCAATGATGAGAATAATCCGATTATTTGGCGAGATATCCATGGCATCATTTATTCCGGTGATTGCTGATTGCAGATTGGCATTATAGGTATCATCGATGATTGTATAATCTTTTCGATGAATAATATTTCCCCTTCCGTCAGGAAGAATAAAGGATTGAATCGAATCTGATATTTTCTTATGGGATAAACCAATAGTGGCAGCGACAGAATATGCAGCGAGTGTATTATGGGCCATTGCCTTGCTTTCTATAGATGTATCAATTTTTTGATCATTTATATATAAGTATTTTTCACCATTAGACCCTGATATTTTTCCGCGAAAATCACATTTTGATGTGAATCCATAGCTAACAATTTTCGATTGGAAATCCATATGATATATAAACGGATCATCAATATTTACAAAGGCAATCCCATCGCCAACTAATCCATTAAATAATTGGGACTTTTCAATTGCAATATTTTCAATATTGTCAAAATTACCGATATGGGCTGCATAAATATTGGTTATCAGACCATACCTTGGTTTTATTAATTCTGTGAGAGTTGAAATTTCCCCCGGAGAATTACTGCCTATTTCAAGAACAGCATAATCATTATCTTCAGTGATACTGAAAAGGGATAATGGCAGTCCAATCGTAGAATTATAATTTCCATTTACACTGGCGATTTTTAAATTATTTGAGGCAATGTGAGATAACAATTCCTTTGTTGTTGTTTTACCATTTGAACCGGTAATAGCAATCACCGGAAATGAGAAACTTGACCACCATGCTTTGGCTAACTCAAGTAAATATTTATGTGATGATTCAACAATGATTTGTGGAACAGTAACATTATTCAATTGATTTTCAGTAACAATGGCACTGGCACCGGCTTTAATGGTCTGTGGAATAAAATCATGGCCATCAACTCTGTTTCCGCTTAGGGCAAAATAGAGATCACCTTGTTCTACTTTTCTGGAGTCAATCGTCATCCCATTAATATTATTTAGCCTAAGATCAGGGTGATAACCACTGATAAATGAATTGAATTTGGCTAATTCTGAGATGTTTATTCTCATGTCTGAAAACCCGCAATAATATCCAAGTCAGAATGGAATATTTTCTCGTCACCAATTACTTCATATTCTTCACGCCCTTTTCCTAATAGGAGTAACAAGGTATTATCATCCATCTTAGTTAGTGCGTGCTCAAGGGCTTTTTTCCTATTGAGAATTACAGTATAGTTGTCCTTGGTAATACCCCTGGCAATATCCTCACATATTAATTCTACTTTTTCAAACCTGGGGTTATCAGAAGTAATAATTATTTCGTCTGACAGATGGGATGCAATCTGACCCATGATCGGTCTCTTAAGCACATCTCGATTGCCCCCGCATCCAAAGAATGTAATTATTCTTGTCCCTGGTGGATTTAAATTTCTGAGCATTGAAATTACCTGTTGATATGCATCCGGCGTGTGGGCATAATCGATAAGTATATTCCCGGGATTGGCACTATATATTCTCTCAAGCCTGCCGGAAACAGGAGGCATAGATTTAATTGCCTCTTCTATCATAGGTACGGATACCCCTTGTACTAAAGCTGCAGATACGGCTGCCATAATATTTGACAAATTGTAATTACCAATGAGATTTGACTGGATATTAATTACTTCTGAGCCAAATTTGAGTTCTGCTTGTATACCATCCATAGATAAACTTACTGTTTTTGGATACAAGTCAGCATTTTTAGAAAATGAATAGGTAATGATTTTCGTATTAATAGATTGTTTAATTCGTCTGCCAAATGGGTCATCCATATTGATGATTGAGGTTTTGTCTTTTGAAAGTGACTGGAATAATTTCAATTTTGCATTAAAATAATTTTCCATATTGCCATGATAATCGAGATGCTCAGTTGTGAGATTGGTAAATATTGCCACATCGACATCCACATCATCCACCCGATGCAAATCAAGTGCATGAGAGGAAATCTCCATTATAGCGTGGTTTATTCCGCCTTGCAGCATGGTGGAGAATAATTGATGAAGGTCAATAGATTCCGGTGTGGTAAATCCAGTGCTGATCATTCCAGACGGTGTTGAAAATCCCAGTGTTCCAAGAGTGCCGCATGAAATATCTGCGGTTTTATAGATATGATTAATAATATGGGTGACGCTGGTTTTGCCGTTAGTTCCTGTTACGGCTGTGATTTTAATATTTTTTGTCGGGTGTTGATAGAAAACTGCCGCAATTTTTGACATTGACTTTCTTGGATCGTCTACTTTGATTACAGGAACGCCTATATTGGTCAATGATCTGCCATTGGACATTACTGCTGATGCACCCCTGTCTACAGCATCCATAATATAATTATGACCATCATCATTAAATCCTTTTATGGCTACGAAAAGTGTCCCAGGTTTAACTTTTCTGGAGTCATGGGTAATATTCTCAATAACGCAGTCATCGATATTACCTGCAAATTTTATTTTTTTTAGTAAATCCTTTAGTTCCATTTAATCTTCTGTACTCACAGTACTGGTCTGCAACGCGAAATGTTTGATATTGTCATTACTGCTTTGTGCGGCTGCAAATATCATTTTGACGTCCTGTTTATTTGAATCAAGATTTATTATCCGTTCAATAACTTTCTTCACAATTGGTGCTGCCGTTTCGTTTCCCCAATGTTTTCCGTATTGTGGTGAGTCCACCACTACCAAACATACCAACCTGGGTTGATGAGAAGGATAAATCCCGGCAAATGCGGACATAAACGCTATTTTTGAATAACTACCGTCAACAAACTTTTGTGCTGTGCTGGTCTTACCTGCTAGGGAAAAACCATGCATCTGAGCCTTATCCGCCGTACCTTTATTGATTACTTCACATAACATAGAAAGAACAGCTTTTGAAGTTTCCTCACCCATAACTGAACGTATTACTTGTGGTTCGACCCGGATTTTATTGTTTTGACTATTTCTGCTGATAGACTTGATAATTGATGGTTTTAAGAGATACCCACCATTGGCTATAGAGCAATACGACATTGCCGATTGCAATGTTGTCGCGGCAATTTCCTGGCCCATGGCAATGGTTGGTCCTGAGGATCTGGTCCAATCCTTAAACTTTCTAAGTATACCGCTGTTTTCCATAGGTAATTGGATCCCGGTGGGTTCTCCAAATCCATGTAATACTGAATATCTAAAAATTCTTTCCGAGCCGATTTTATCAGCAATTTTGACCATGCCAATATTACTGGAATGCATCAGTATCTCTGAGACAGTGAGGTCATCGTGGGGTTTATGATCGTGAAAAATTCTATTCAATGTGTGATATTCACCGCCTTCACAATTAAATTTTTCCCAGGGTAATATTAGATTTTCATCTAATCCTGCAGACACGCCGACAATTTTGAATGTGGAGCCAGGTTCATAAGCACCGCTAATCACTTTGTTTTGGTGATATTGGATAGGATAATCAAAATAATTATTTAAATCGATGCTAGGTAAAGTAGCCATAGCCAATACTTCACCAGTATACGGATCAAGAATTATCCCATTTGCAGATTGAGCGCCGCTATTTTCAATGGCGAGTTTTAGCTCATCCTGAAGAATTGCCTGATATTCAATATCAATTGTGAGAGTGATATCCCGACCATTGTCTAAAGAATCATCATCATCATCATATATATTACTGCAAAGTTTACCATTTGCTTTTTTGCTGAAGTTTTTTAAGCCTGAAGTGCCAGATAATATGGAGTTATACTGTCTTTCAATTCCCAGTACACCCATACTTTCCGTATTTGTATATCCAATAACCTGGGCGGCAAGATCACCAAAAGGATAATGTCTTTTTGTAACGGTATCAGATCCTACATTTTTGCCTTTTAATTTGGTTAAAAGCTCTGAATATAATGGATCAACAACATTCTTCTCAATAACCACATAATTAGATTTTCGTGAAAGCAATTTACGATAATGTTTTTTTGGCTTATTAAACACAGTTGAAAATATTTCACAAACCTCATCGATTGCAGGATGAACACGAGTATTCATCCAAAATGTATGGTGTTTTAGATTATAAGTGAGTGCAGTTCCTGAGCGGTCGTAAATAATGCCTCTTGACCCATGAATATTTCGGGTACCTATAGTATTCTTTTTTGCAATTGCCGAGTACTCATCATGTTTAATTATCTGTATATATATTAGGCGGATTGAGAGCACAGTAAATACGAACATAATTGTTATGGTGACAATACCGATGCGAGTCCTATGATATTGGTATAAAGAATTCATTTATTATCACCAAGGTAGACGATTAGTGATTCCGGTGGTGGGGAATACATGCTCAGTTCTTCACTGACAATCTTGCGAACACGATCGGCGCGACTCAGATAATGTATATCACTTTCAAGGAAACTGATTTCTTCTTTCAACAAAGAAAGTTCATTTCGACTGGAATCAATATTCTGTCCCAGGTTACGACATTGATTTTTTACTTCTAATAGGATTAACATAAAGATGGTAACAAAAAATACGGTACTTATAAATTTTAATAATTTGATGCCGTCACCACTTGTTTTCTTTCGGTTGATTTTCGTTGTCATAATTATATACGTTCCGCTAATCTTAGCTTTGCACTACGTGCACGTGGATTATGAGATATTTCACCACTCGAAGGGATAATGGCTTTTCTATTTACTTTATTAAACGTTGGTATTTGATTACAAACACAAATTGGAATTTCTTTTGGACAAATGCAGCTAAGAGAACTCCTCTGGATGAATTTCTTAACGATCCGGTCTTCAAGTGAATGAAATGAAATCACCGCCAATCGACCATGTATATTTATCATTCCTTCAGCATTAATCAATGATATGCTTAATGATTCGAGTTCGTCATTTATTTTGATACGGATGGCTTGAAAGACTCGGCTAACAGATTTAAGTCGATGTTGGCCCCATACTACGGAAAGCACAGCTTCCCTTAAATCATATGTAGTACTCATTTTACCAGCCTTAATACATTGTACAATTGAGTTGGCAATTTTCTTTGCGTATCTTTCTTCACCATAGGATTTAATAACTTTCGCAAGACCAGCCTCTGATTCAGAGTGGATATAATCCATCGCTGCCATACCTTTTGAAATATCAAAACGCATGTCCAGGGGGCCATTTGAGTTAAATGAAAATCCTCTATCTGGTGTATCCAGCTCATATGATGACATACCCAGGTCTAGTAAAAGACCATCTATTTTGTTGATTTTGAGTTTCTTGAGTATTTCAGGATAATACCTGAAATTGTTGTGAATTAATTTGAAATTGTTTTGAGAAATTTTGGATAATCTCTCAGTTGTATAGGAAAGTGCATCGCTATCACAATCCATTCCGATCAACAATCCATCAGGAGACAGCTTTTTTAAAATGTGTGAAGCATGTCCACCGAACCCTACAGTACCGTCCAAATAAATTCCATTGGGATTGGTAACTAAATGTTCTAAAACATCATTTACCAGAATAGGGACATGCGGATGTATTTCTGGCAATTTTAGAAACTAATATCACTGGCCAGACTTTCGAAATCTTCACTATCAATATCCATTTGACCAGAGTCAAACTCGGATAGTCTCTGTGGACTCCACACTTCAAATTTCTTTATCATTCCAATGATGGTAATATCTTTTTCAATACCGGCAAAAGACAGCAATTTATCCGGGATGGATATCCTGCCATTTGCATCAAGATTTACATGATGTGCAGATCTGATGATCGCTCTAATGAAACTCCGGTTTTTTCTTTTCACAGAATTAAGGCTTCCTAATTCATGTTCAACCAAAGTCCATTCGATTAATGGATACACCACTAACTGCCTGTCAAAACCATGGGTAATGACAAATACTCCGTTATTTTCTGGTTTCATTGCTTTCCGGTATTTAGCTGGGATGCTTAACCGGTTTTTTGAATCCAGATTATAATGAAATTCTCCTGTAAATGATATGGAATAGATATTTTGCATTTTATTGTAAACCGCACACTAGAATGGGATAATGTCCCACTTAACCCCATTTCCCTGCACAAATACTATAGATAATTGATGAGACTATGCAAGAAAATTGTTACAAATTTTAATATTATTCACCCAAAAATGGCAGTTTGCAATGGAAATTGGGTCTGATTAGGAGCGATTTGCCCATGAAATAGACAATGGAAATAATTCGACTAAATTAGAAGTTATTTTATTTTTGGGATAGTACGATTCATTTATCTAGTTAAGAACAACCAGATTAATCGAATATTTAGGCTTTAGAGTATTATTTGTTGATTTTAATGGCTGTACTGCTGGATTGATAAGGAACCATCAGGAACTAATGATCCACGAATAGCAAGATCACTGTCAGTAATATATGAAGATAAATCAACTCCATTTACGTCTGCACGAACATGTTGAGCACTCCAGAAATCAAACTTCAAAGTATCTGTAATGGTAAATGTTCTTGTTTCATCGCCATCCATAATTCCGTTAAATATTGTATTGGTTATTGATGAGATATGAACTTTTGTCTGAGCAAAGGAGGTAACTGTGAAGATGAACGGCGGGGATACAGTTAAGCGATAGGCATTTTGTTCGATTAGTTTATTATCATTGTAAACAATATCCTCCTCAAGAAGAGTTGGTATCGGTAATGTACTGTAGGAAATCAAATCGTCAGTTTGGGATAATTCAGAATTTGGTAAAGCTAAGCCGGCTTCATCGATTATTGATTCATTTTTATTAACACTAGGCTGTACACTGCTCTCAGCTTCTTTTGACAGGTAGCTAACAAATTGTATCAAGCTGAAAATTATAATTATTCCAATAATAACATAAATGATATTTTTCCGTGAAAAATTCTCATTAAATAATTTATCATCTTTAGAAGTGCTTTTGATATTTGCTGTATCGCTAACAGGCTGAAATTTCAATTCTGTCTTTTCTGTTACTTTTCCCGTTGTATATTTTTCAAAATCTTTTAATGCCTGCTCGAAGTCAGCGCCGACCTCAATACAATATGTACGTAGAAATAATCGAATATACACTGTGGGAAGAATTGAAAATTGTCCATTTTCGATGGCATCAAAATATTTTGAATTAATTTTTGTTTTGTCAGAAATTTCAGAAATCTGAATTCCCTGTGTTTCTCTGTGAGTTTTAAGGCTTTTATAAAATGTTTCCGTTCCGGTCATGGGCATTCCTCTTAAGAATTATTGATATTGCCATTGTAAATACTGATCGTACACATCGCTGGAGATTTACTCAACTTATGAAAAGTGGTACTAAATACAGTATGATATTTTATTATTAATGATGACTTATAATGAATTATTATTGTTAGATATTAAGCTGTGATAATTTTATCTCAATCGATAGCTAGATTCAATTTGGATATTTCAAAATGAAATCTTGAAATTGGGAACCCCATGACATTATGATAACAACCTGTAAGAGATTTTACAAATACGGCACTAAAATCCTGAATTCCATAACTTCCCGCCTTGTCATAGGGTGCATGATTGTCGATATAATAATTGATTGTGTGTTCAGATAAATCCCTGAATGTGACTTGCGTTGACTCAACAAATGTTTTTTTAATATGCCGTGAAGGCATCCTTAATGCGACGGCTGTATGAACAGTATGAGTGTTTCCGGATAATCCTTTTAACATCTGAACCGCATCTGCCTTGTCAGAAGGTTTCCCGATAATTTTGCTATCAATAACCACAATTGTATCGGCACCAATTACCAATGATTCAGAATTATTCCTGCTGACATTATCAGCTTTCAGTCCAGCCAGGAGACTGCAGTATTCCTCAGGTGATCCCTCAGGCAAATACAGTGATTCATCCACACCAGGTAGAATAATATTGAAACTTAAATTTAGAACTCCCAAAAGTTGTTTTCTTCTTGGACTGCCAGATGCCAGAATAATCCTCAACAAATAAATACCCTCATTTTAATTTCGTTAATTTTTCAATGCTTTCAAATTCTTTGCCAATTATTGATTGGGCCCGCATATGATAAAAATACGTACCATTCCCGATTGCTATTCCATGGGAATCCTTCCCATTCCATGATATTGACTGATATCCACTATTTAGATTATCGGAAACGATTTTGATTATCTTTCTGCCCTCAGTGGTGATAACAGTAATAGTTACTTTACCGGGATGCGATAAGAAAAATGTAAAATTTGTTTCTTCTTTGAACGGATTTGGATAATTATAAATATGATCTATTGAAAATGAGGATTCCGGAGAAAATACTAAACTGAATTGACCATCTGTCCGGTTATTAACATTATCCCATGCCTCTACATATAGGAGTTGATTAACTCTGTCAATTGTTGGAACGATAAAACTATAAGATCCCTCATTGGCAGTAGTAAATGTAAAATCTGTTGAAAAAACATGGGGTTCAGGATTGTCCTCAAACCAATATCGTAATTGATGCCCAGTACTTGATGTGACATTGATGCCAGAATCGTCTGATAAAATAATGGTTACTTCATAAGGGGGCATGAGAGAGATAATTCCTGGATTGGCTATAATAGATTGATCCTGCCTCATAAAGATTTCAGGTCCTGACATATCATCCGAATTACCTGAAAGGGGCAGGATTGGGATATCCATGAGACCATCCGTAAAACTATATATTTGTTCATATTGAGCGTTTCTATCTGCAAAAATGTTAACGCTTCCTTCACAATTCTCACACATATTGATATCAATAGGTATAAAAATGGAGAAATCCTGCTGAATAGCACCCCTGTAGATAAATTCACCTGGATGTGTATAATTAAATGTATACGATGAACCACCTTGATCGACTACTTTGGTTACTATGGATTCCGGACCCCGAATGGTGGCAAAAACAGGTGAAGAGCCGAACTCTGGATTTATATTGATATTGAATGGCTCAAGAACCCGAAGTTCGGTTGACGTTAAGTTTTCATTGATAATGTCAGCCTTTTTTGGGAAAGGCAAAGGCAATGCTGGGTCCCCAAACGCATGGAACCAGTAATCTAAGCCACCTTCTTTGGAGTAATACACTAAATCGCCAAGACGATAGTCATTTTCGTTATTGATAAAATCTTGAATATTTTGAAATAATTTCAACAGATATTGAAAATTTGTTGTCACACTTACTTTAAATGTCGTCGAAATCACGGCAATTGCCCCATTTTCATTGGTTAGCAGCCTTTCAGTCATGCATTCTTTATTGTCATACCAACCAAATGAACATGTTCCAACCACCCAGATACTGCCAACTGGATCGTTGATACTATTTATGTCCCTGTCCAAATCCACTACGAATTCATCTGCAAGTGTAGTTGCCGATCCATGTCCAATGTAATTTATCATGGAGATGCCATTATTGACTGATTCCAGTGTCCTTGCCGTCATTTCCGGTTGTCTGAGATTCCCTCCACCGGCAACCGGTGTAAAATCTGGTCCATAGATGGTAGTGATTTCCAAGTTTTCTTTCAACATCTGATATAAAATATTTGAATTGACTGTATGAGAGATTTCGGTAACAATATTTCCACCGCTTTTATTGGTATCATCGGCAAGCATTGTGATTGCATTTTTCCAGCTTCCCGGTGAGGGATTCAACACATATTCTCTTAACCGCGTAACATAGACCAGGGCAAGGTCCAGATCATTTACTGGTATCCTGCCTGTGATCACTTGTGCATAGGCTGACTCTTCAGGTTCGGAAGTGTAAAAATCATCAGAAGGCCTTTCAATCACAGCACCTACATCAGGATCATATGTAAGGGTCGTCAATGGCGGCAGTATTGTCTCATCCCCGAAAAATAAAACATATTTCAGCATATCATTATTGGTTATTTCATTTAACAGGAACTGACGAATTGAGCTGGAAATCGTATCTACTAAGGCAATTGATGTAATTAATCGCTGTTCGTTAATAACTTCATTTTTATGTAATTCTGCGACAACTTCTGCTGCCGGCAATAAACTGGAATTTGTCAGGATGAGGTATTCAGTATCGTCTGTTTGTCCGGATCTGGGAATTGGGATTCTGTTATTTTGTTTTACACCGTAACCGGAAATAAACTCGCCATTTCCACCAACCTGAATATGCAATTCAAGTGATTTTAAATATGATGGGGCAATTTCACCGATTGCCGACCAGGGAATTAAATCTACATAATAGATATTCTGATTGTTTTGATTGTGTAAGAAGTCGGTGTTAATGGTAATCTGAGGCCCTTCTATTCCTGCCCAAGAAATTGCCTCTGCAAATATTTGTATATCCTTGATGTCCTCGGCAGCTATGCGCCATCTGAAAATGTCAACTATGGTTCCGTTAATTTCAAGTTGTAGGTTCGTACCTGGATATGAATAATAACTGCCTGAACTAACAGGGGGAGATAACATGTCAATTGACATAGAAACTTCATCCGAACAAAAAACAAGATGAGATAGGGTGAAACATATGGCGATAATATTCAAGCGAATTGACATTGCTAAAATTAAGGATTATCTAATCCCGTTAAAAATTGAAATCACCAGATTAGCTGGAATTTTACATAGTGAGAATTACACTGCAAATAATTCCCATCACTCATTGAACTTCAGTACAATTAAATGATAAATTACTAAGCTTATTTAGAGGTGAAAATAGACGATTACTATGATTTTACTTCAATCCTTTCTACTTGATTTACAGGAGACGCCATGGCATTTGACATCAACATGATCCAGAAAATTTATTCTGATTTACCCGGCAAAATTGAAAAAACCCGCAAAGTTTTAAACAAAGCCCTTACACTTACCGAGAAAATATTATATTCACATCTCTACGATGACGTCATAAAACAATATGCACCAGGTGGTGATTATGCCGATTTCAGACCAGATAGGGTTGGCATGCAAGACGCTACGGCGCAAATGGCATTGCTGCAATTCATGTTGGCTGGAAAGACAAAGGTAGCCGTTCCGTCAACTGTCCATTGTGATCATCTAATACAGGCAAGAACAAATGCCGATGACGATTTATCTTCCGCATTAGATATAAATTCTGAAGTATATGATTTTCTATCCTCGGTTTCAAATAAATATGGTATTGGATTCTGGAAACCAGGAGCCGGGATAATCCATCAGGTAATCCTGGAAAATTATGCATTCCCTGGCGGAATGATGATAGGTACAGATTCTCACACGGTAAATGCAGGCGGTCTGGGAATGATTGCCATCGGCGTTGGCGGTGCTGATGCCGTAGATGTCATGGCAGGAATGCCCTGGGAATTAAAATTCCCTCAAACTCTTGGTGTTAACCTCACTGGCAAACTCAGTGGCTGGGCATCAGCAAAAGATGTGATACTTAAATTGGCTGGCATGTTAACGGTAAAAGGTGGAACAGGATATATCGTAGAATATTTTGGTGAAGGTGCGGAGAGTCTATCGTGTACCGGCAAAGGAACAATTTGTAATATGGGTGCAGAAATCGGGGCAACTACCTCACTCTTTTCTTATGACAGCAAAATGCGTGACTATTTGAATATCACCGATCGACAGGAAATAGCAGCTGCAGCAGATAAAGTAGCTGAATACCTCCGCGGAGATGATATGGTTTATGAAAATCCACAAAAATATTTTGATAAAGTTGTCGAGATTAACTTGTCAGAACTTGAACCTCATATAAACGGACCTTTTACACCTGATAAAGCCTGGCCGTTATCTAAATTCGCCGATGCAGTAAGAGAAAATAACTATCCTTCAAAACTGGATGTTGGACTTATTGGCTCCTGCACAAACTCCTCTTATGAAGATTTGGATAGAGCTGCATCCCTTGCCAAACAAGCTGTAACTAAGGGTCTCAAAACCCAATCTGAATTTACGATTACCCCCGGGTCAGAGCAAGTGAGATACACTCTTGAGCGGGATGGTCAGCTTTCCGCCTTTGAAGAAATTGGTGGCGTTGTGTTGGCCAATGCCTGTGGTCCGTGTATTGGTCAATGGTGGCGACAGGGTGCCGACAAAGGAGAGAAAAATTCCATAATTACATCCTTCAATAGAAATTTTGCCAAGAGAAATGACGGGAATCCGAATACCCATGCTTTTGTTGCATCACCGGAATTAGTGACTGCATTTGTCATTGCTGGGAATTTGACATTTAATCCACTGAAAGATCAAATCGTCAATAACAATGGGGAGAAAATAATGCTGGATCCACCGTCTGGTCATGAACTTCCTGTAAAAGGATTTGATGTAGATGACCCGGGATATCAGGCTCCCTTAGAAAATGGAAGCGATGTAAAAATTGTTGTATCCCCTGATTCTGATCGACTACAATTATTATCTCCGTTCAATCCATGGGATGGAAACGATATCAAGGAATTGAGATTGTTAATAAAAGCAAAGGGAAAATGTACAACTGACCATATATCAATGGCTGGACCCTGGCTCAAATTTAGAGGACATCTGGATAATATCAGTGACAACCTGCTAATAGGAGCGACGAATGCCTTTAATGATTCAATAAATAAAATAAAGAACCATAATGATGGCAGTTACGGCACAGTACCGGATGTTGCAAGATCTAATAAGAAAGCCGGAATTGGCACTATCATCATCGGTGATGAAAATTATGGCGAGGGATCTTCCCGAGAACATGCTGCTATGGAACCACGTCATCTATCTGTGAAAGCGGTTTTGGTAAAATCTTTTGCTCGTATCCATGAAACAAACCTAAAGAAACAAGGGATTCTTGCCCTGGCATTTTCAAATAAATCTGATTACGATAAAATCAGGGAAGACGATATGTTTGATATTCTCGGTCTAATGGAATTCCAACCTGGTAGAGATTTGACTATCAAATTAACACACTCAGACGGGACCATAGAGGAAATCTCTGTTCAACATACTTTTAGTCAAAAGCAGATTGAATGGTTTAAGGCAGGAAGCGCCTTGAATACAATTGCCTCCAGGAACTGATGTGAGTAGTTCAACTGAAGTTGCCGTTGTTACTGGTGCCTCATCCGGATTGGGAAGATCAATAGCGATTAGACTCGCAAAGGAAAACTTTCATCTGGTTCTGGCATCACGAAATGAAGAAAAGCTGCGTTCCCTTCAAGTAGAAATATCTAATGATGGCGGTAACTCCACAGTAATTCCTACAGATGTATCATCGGAAACATCGGTGGATAATTTGGTAGTAAAAGCTGAGGAAATTGGTTCTGTCAGCGTCGTAATTAATAATTCAGGTTTGGGTTTGTTCTCTAATATCTCAGAACACTCAATAGAAGATTTTGATCGACAGATAAATGTTAATCTCCGTGGGTCATTCCTGGTGAGCCGTGGTTTCATTCCAGGGATGAAAAATAAACAAACGGGTAAATTAGTATTTATTAATTCAGTAGCCGGGAAGTGGGGTTATCCTTTTTCTGCTGGTTATGTGGCGTCCAAATTTGGGTTAACAGGACTTGCAAACAGTCTTCGCAATGAATTGCGGGAAGATAATATTAAAGTGATTTCCATTTTTCCCGGTGCCATTGATTCTCCCTTTTGGGATGCTGTGAATGTGAATTTCCCCAGGGAAGAAATGATGACAAGCGAAGATGTGGCGGAAACTGTTGTTCACTCTATTATGATGCCAGGGATTTCTGTTTTAGAAGAAATAGTTATGAGGAGAGTGCAGGGAGATTTTTAGTTTATTCTTTTTTGATAATTACAAAAATGATAAGCTTTTGTTGTTCGAATAATCCAAACAATTGATAAGAATTTGGAATGTTTTGAATCAAACTGAAATCCCCAAAGCAAATTATAAGGTGGTAAATAAAATATGTATATGGATATCAATCAAATAAGATGAAAGATAATTTTGACTTTAGAATCACCATTTAACTTGCACCCGTCTTTTTTTCAATTTAATTTTACCGGCTGTTTATTAACCTGTTTTTTGAAGTTTAATTAAAAAATGTTTGAGCAATTACAGGATCGACTTGCCAGGGCGCTAAAAAATATTAAGGGTCAGGGCAAAATTTCGGAAGTGAATATTGAGGATGCCATGCGAGATGTTCGTCGGGCATTGTTGGAAGCAGATGTGAATTTCAAAGTCGCCCGTGATTTTGTAAAACAAGTTAAGGAAAAAGCTCAAGGTGGTCTTGTGTTGACCTCGGTAAAACCCGGTCAGCAATTTATAAAAATCCTTCAGGATGAACTTACTGAATTCCTTGGAGGTGACCAACAGGGTATCCGCTTTAATTCTTCAGGTCAGACAGTCATTGTTATGGCGGGTTTGCAGGGTTCTGGTAAAACAACCAGTTCTGCAAAGATTGCTCGTTTTTTGAAAATCAGGCATAATAAAAAACCATTCCTTATTGCAGCAGATTTGCAAAGACCAGCGGCAATGGATCAGCTTGAAGTACTGGGCCGGCAGATAAACGTGCCGGTATATGTAGAGCGAATTAGTGATCCTGCTCAGGTGGTCAAAAATGGTTTGTCACGGAGTAAGGAATTACAATGCGATGTGGTTATAATTGATACTGCTGGTCGGCTTCATGTCGATGATGGACTCATGGATGAGCTGAAACAAATCATTCATGTTGCTAATCCAACTGAGATATTTTTTGTAGCTGATGGTATGACAGGGCAGGATGCAGTGAATTCTTCAATGGCATTCTCTCAGACCGCTGACCTTTCCGGCATCATTTTAACCAAAATGGATGGTGACGCCAGGGGTGGCGCAGCGCTTTCGATCAGGAAAATAACTGGACAACCTGTAAAATTTATTGGTACCGGGGAAGGAATCGAGGCAATCGAGATATTTCATCCTGACCGATTATCAAAAAGAATTCTCGGCATGGGAGACATCGTTACTTTTGTTGAAAAAGCCCAGTCTGTAATCGATGAGAAAGAAGCTGAACGATTACAGAAAAGACTGGTGAGTAACACTTTTACCCTTGAAGATTTTAAAAGTCAGTTAAAGCAAATTCAAAGTATGGGTCCGTTATCCCAAATGATGAATATGATTCCTGGAGCAGGAAAACTGAAAGGGATGAAAGTAGATGAAAAACAATTGGTGTGGGTTGAAGCGATTATTAATTCAATGACAGTTGATGAAAGAAAAAAGCCTGAAATTATTAATGGCTCGAGGCGAAAAAGAATTGCCAGAGGAGCCGGAAGACCTGTATTTGAAGTAAATCAGCTTCTGAAACAGTTTTCACAGATGAAAAAAATGATGCGTAACATGGGAAACATGAAAAAAGGTCGCATCCCGTTTGGACTAAATTAAAGAAAGGTATACCTTGTCAGTAAAGATCCGATTAAAAAGAATAGGAAGAAAAAAACGTCCGTTTTATAGAATTGTTGTAATGGACTCTCGAACACGCCGCGATGGTCGTGAAATTGAAAAAATTGGCTGGTTTGATCCTGTAGTGGGAAAAGATAAAGTTCAATTAGATGAAGATAGGGTGATTTACTGGATAGAGCAAGGTGCAATTCCTTCTCCAACTATGTCAAATATTCTAAAAAGATTGGGCGTCAATTATAAATTGCACCTTCTGAAATTGGGTAAAACCGAAGAAGAAATAAAATTAGAGCTGGAAAAGTGGAAAACGGATAAGGAAAACAAAGCTGAAACTGTCAGCAAACAACCGAATCTAGTAATCGATGTAGTCGAAGAAGAAACAATGGAAGTTGAAGACTCTAATGATGTAGCCGATGATAATTCAGAATCTGAAGTTGAATCTGAAGAATCTACCGAAGAAAATTCTGAAGCAGAACCTGTGACAAAATAGTACGGTTCCGAGTAGATGGAATGAGTAAATCAAATAACAGAGGTAGAACATGAAAGATTTATTAGTTACTATTGTAAAAGCAATAGTCGATAGTCCGGATGAAGTGAAAGTTAATGTGGTTGAAAGTGATACGACTCGAATTTTCGAATTAACCGTTGTCAAAGATGATTTGGGCAAGGTAATTGGAAAACGTGGGAAAAATGTGGGTGCAATCCGAGTGCTAATATCAGCCGCCAATGCTAAAGAAGGCGGCAAGAGAGCGATCCTCGAAATTATTGAATAGCTCTACTTCCGATTCTCTTATTGAAATCGGTAAAATTCTGAAGCCCCACGGGTTAAAGGGCGAAATAAAAATATTATTATTTAATAAATCCTCTCGGGTTTTACAGGAAAATGTTCCAGTAACACTTAAAAATGACAGAGGATTATCAGGGGATTTTCGTATCGAAATGATTCGATATGGTTCCTCAAAAGTAATTATAAAGTTTTTTGAGTTATCATCAATTGATGATGCTGATACCTGGAGAGAAAGCATAATCTGGGTTCAGAAAGAATTATTACCACCTGTTGATGATGATGAATATTATCTTCTGGATTTGGTGGGAATGTCTGTTTTTTCAGACAAGAATGAATTTATTGGCTGCATAAAGAATGTGTTAAGTTATCCGGCAAATGACGTTATTGTGTTGGATTATAAAGAAAAAGAAATTCTTATACCTGCAGTTGATGAATTTATAAAGCTTATTGACTTTGAGAAAAAATGTCTTACAATAAATGTGATTGACGGATTGCTCGACGGATGATAAAGATTCATTTCATTACACCATTTAAAGATATGGTTCATGCAGTGATCGGTGAGAGTATCCTGAAAATTGCCGAGAAAAAGAAACTCACGCAGTATTTTGTGCATGATTTGTTTGAATATGCCGATCCACCTCATTATCGAATAGACGATTATCCATTTGGTGGTGGGGCAGGCATGGTCATGAAACCAGAGCCGCTGTTTCGCATATTCGATGAGATTCTTGATGATGGTATTTCAGGAAAACAAACAAGAGTTATTTTTCCAACACCAGATGGTAAGACATTAAACCAGGAAATGTCTGACGAATTATCAAAATGTGAACAATTGATATTTATCAATGGGCACTACAAAGGAATCGACCAACGGGTTAGAGATAATTTGGTTACTGATGAAATTTCCATTGGTGATTATGTCTTGACGGGAGGTGAACTGCCAGCGCTTATAATTGCTGACACCGTGATTAGACGGATCCCGGGTGTGATAAACACATTTGAGTCGGCTGAAACAGATTCATTTTCAGGAAATTTACTGGATCATCCACATTTCACAAGACCTGAAAAGTATCGCGGCATGACGACGCCGGAAATTCTTCTGTCAGGCCATCATCGGAAAATTGCCGAGTGGAAATTGGCCAAACAAGTGGAAAAGACAAAAATCCGAAGACCGGATTTATACAAGAAATATTTAGATTTAACAAAAACGGAAAAATAATGGATAAATTAAAAATAGCAACCGAGAATGATTTAAAATCAGATATACCTGAATTCAGATCAGGTGATACTGTTGCAATAGGTGTTACCGTACGTGAAGGTAATCGAACCAGAATTCAGATGTATGAAGGAGTTGTAATTGCGATTTCTTCCGGTGGTGGGATTGATAAAACATTCACTGTAAGAAAAATATCAAATGGAATTGGTGTTGAAAGAATATTTCCTTTGCATTCACCAAATATCGACTCTATCAAAGTAATTAAACAAGGTAAAGTACGAAGGGCAAAGCTTTACTATCTCAGGGATAGGAAAGGAAAAGCTTCGAGGATTAAAGAAAGATTATAAATCTATATATCTATAATTGTAAAAGCTCCTTTTTGATTTATTCAATCAGGGGCTTTTTTTATTGGAATTAACAGAGGTATCATGTTCAAAAATTCATCATCAATTATTTTTACATCCACCGCAATTGGACATATGCTTGTGCATAGCATTACACTCATATATCCAGCTATTATGATTGTTATTAAAAATGAATTTCAAGTTTCTCTCGTTGTACTTGGTCAATTAGGTACCATCCAGTTTCTGCTATTTGGATTGGCAGCCTTTCCAGCGGGATATCTTGTTGATAAAATCGGTTCAAAAAATGTTCTAGGTATATATTTTATAGGTATTTCCCTCTCCGTTGTAATTATTTCATTGGCTAAAACATTAATCGTCATCGCCATCGGATTAGGTACACTTGGTATGTTCGCCGGGCTGTATCATCCGGCAGGGCTAAACCTGATCAGTAATTCCACCAACGTCAGCCGGTATATGGGATACCACGGCATATCAGGAAGTGTTGGGTTGACACTTGGACCGCTTATTGGTGGCAGTATTGCCGGTTTTACAGATTGGCGATTCGCTTTCATTCTGTTGGGATGTATCTCATTACTGGGGGCAATATTCGTTTTTAAATATTTACCGGCAGATAGACCACAGAAATCAGCTGAAATACTCAAAAATGGACCTATAATTGAACCTGTTCATATAGTTATCTTTGCTGTTTCCGCTCTTTGGGGATTTGCCCATCATGGTATTTTTAATTTTATGCCAATTTATTTTTCTGAATCCGTTATTTTGAACTTGGATCCTGTCACCAGCGGTGGATTGCTAACAGCATTTGTATTGTTGATTGGTACATTTGGCCAGATAATTGGCGGCCGTCTTGGAGAGAAAATTCCTCGACAGAAACTATTAATTTGGGTGATCGCCTTGAATATCCCGTTTATGCTCATTATGGGAATATCCTCCGGGTTAATACTTATTATTGCCGCTGGATTTCTGGGAGCAGTTAATTTTACCTATCAACCTGTCAATAACAGCCTTATTGCCGATATGACTATCAAAAGAAACAGGGGTTTGGTATATGGGATTTCATCTGGACTCGGGTTTGGTGTCGGGTCTTTTTCAATGATGGCAGGCGGTTATATAGGTGAGTATTTTAGTATTCAATATATTTTCCCGTTACTAACAATTGTACTCATCCCGGCAGTATTTTTATCCCTGTGGATTTACAACAAGAAAATACAAACGAATACCTAAAAGACAATCAATATTTCCATATTTTTTGAATCCATGAATAAATTATTGATATCATAGCTCAAGGTTATCCGAATTTAAAATAATACCCTCAAATAAAAATCACTGCACATTCCAGTATTTACAATAACATCCAATTGTTTAATACAAACTATATTTCTAATTTTAATCTAATATAAAGTCAGGTAATTATTACTTTTGTATTAATTATTCAAAAAACCTGTGCTGAATAATTGATTCTGCGAAGAAATGGGGGGTATAGAGAGTATCCTTTTTACCGTTTCTTGCCAGGTCTAAATTTATTATTTCATCAAATTCAAAAGAGAACTTCATGGCAGATAATCAGAAATCTCAAATCAATACATTAAATAAACGTATAAAATATTTGGAATCAGAACTTCTTCAGAATAGAAGAACATCCTTATCGGATGACAACAATTATCAGGATACATTTGATACGATGTTTTTGAACCATCCCTCTATAATGTTGCTAATTTGTCCTATTTCTTTTAAAATAATCAATGCTAATCCAGTTGCTCACAAATTCTATGGATACAAAAATGACTTTCTAACCTCTTTGAAATATCATGAGTTAACTGATCAAACTGATGAAGAAATTTTCAACCAATTTGAACCAAACTCGATTTTAAATAAATATCCAAATATTCATATACTTTCCAGCGGCTCAAAAGTGCATGTGGAAGAATATACCTCTATCCTTCATCGTTCTGCCGGTAAGATATTATTTGTAGTCGTCCATGATGTATCAGAGAAAAAAGCGTCCCTAATCAAATTAAGAAACTCAGAAGAAAATTTTCATACTGTTTTTGATGGATCTGAAGATGCAATATTTATCAAAGATAAAAATTTAAAAATCCTAAATGTAAACAAAGCGGCAGAGAAAATATTTGGCTATACACGGGAAGAGTTTTTGATGGATCCAGAACAGATTTTGGGAGATCAAGAAAAAAATGATTATACCATGGCGGACAAATATGTGCATGATGCATTAAATGGTATACCACAAATATTTGAATGGTGGGGGCTGAGAAAAGGCAATGTTTCATTTCGAGAAGAAATTGTTATAACTAAAACAATTTATAATGGAGATGATGTTCTATTATTCTCAATTCAAGATATCAGTATTCAAAAAAATGCCCTGATTGCCTTAACAGAGAGCGAGATTAAATTCAAGAATATCGTTGAAAATACTGATGAGATCATTTATATGATTGATCAAAATGGAATAATTACATTATCTGAGGGAGCTGGGTTAAAGCTAATGGGAGTGATGCCAGGTCAGCTGGTTGGACAATCTGCATATAAATTATATGAACAATATCCAGTTGTCATTGAAGGAATACGGAAAGCATTATCAGGAGAAATGGTGCATTTGGAGGTTAATCTCGATGGTATCTACTATAAAAGTTCTTTTACACCCCATAAAGATTTACATGGAAAAACAATCGGTCTGATTGGCATGTCTATTAATATCTCCGAAGTGAAACTTGCCCATTTAGAATCTGAAGATTATATCAGACAATTGGATGAATCACAGCTTATCGCCCAAATAGGCTCCTACCACCTAAATATAAAAACGAGTGAATGGTTTGGATCTGAAATTCTTTATAAAATTTTTGGCATTGATAGCAGAAGAGACAAAGATGTACAAGTTTGGATTAATATATTATACCATGATGACCGTGAAAATATGGTGTCGTATTTTCAGGATTTAGTCGTAAATAATAAAAAAGAATTTAATAAAGAATATAGAATCCAAAGAGAAAATGATGGACAGATTAGATGGGTGCATGGATTGGGAGAATTTAGCTTCGACGAAAACGGGGAATCTTCAATGATGATTGGAACAATTCAAGATATAACAGACCGAAAGAAATCAGAAGAAGTTATTCGAAAAAGTGAAATTGCCTTCGGGGCATTTATAGAGACATCAAAAGATTGGATTTGGTCCACCGATTTCGATGGTATTATAAATTTCTCAAGTCCGGCAGTGGAAAATATTCTGGGCTACAATCCTTCAGAAATGGAAGGAAAACGTAGTAGTGAGTTTATCTATAATTTTGATAAAAAATATGTCTCTGAAATAAGGGAAAAATTTATTGAAAAAAAAGAGGGGTGGACTAATTTAAAATTACGTTATATCCATAAAAAAGGCGGGTTTCGAATATTGGAAAGTAGCGGTTTACCAATTATTGAAGATGCAAAGGTAATTGGTTTTCGAGGAATTGATAGAGATATTACCGATCGCATGAACAGAGAGGAATTAATTAGGAAATCATTAGAAGAAAAGGAAATTTTATTAAAAGAAATTCATCACAGGGTAAAAAATAATTTTCAAGTTATTATTAGTCTGTTGAGTCTTCAGGGAGACAAAGTAAAAGACAAACATGTATCAGAAATATTTTCTGAAAGTCAAAATAGAATTCGATCTATGTCTTTAGTTCATGAAAATTTATATGCAGCTGAAAATTATGCCAGGATAAATTTTAAGGACTACATTGATTCACTTTTAAGAGAATTATTTCATTTTTATTGTGTTTCTATCGATGCAATTACCTTGAAAGTAGATGTGAAAAAAGTCGAATTTGATCTTGCAACTGCAATTCCGCTCGGCTTGGTAATAAACGAACTGGTGACCAATATTTTTAAATATGCATTTCCAGGAAAACGAAAAGGAACCGTAGAGATAATTGTCAGAAAGCATGACGATAATGAAACCCTTTTTATCATAAAAGATAATGGCATTGGACTGCCGGAATCTATAGATATTCAGACATCTGGAACTCTTGGTTTACAACTGGTGCATTTACTTGCAGAAAAACAACTGGGAGGAAGAATTTCAATAAATCGTTCAAAAGGGACAGAATTTAAAATTTTCATACCTGGAAATTTCTGAGATATATAAGAACATCATGTTTGGATTTAATACACCACCTGAATATGGTATCTCCAGTTAAAATAATAAAACTTTTCAAATCCTGAATTATAATTCTAAAATTTGCATAAATAATTCATCACTTTCAATTGTAAGGATAAATTGAACTACTGTATGTTTAACGATTCCATAATTCATATTTTTTAAAAATATCAACTCAATGTAAATAATAAATTCGGGATTCCGAGTGAATAAACAAAAAACTAATCAGGAATTGCTCCGTCAACTTCCCTCAGTTGATCAGCTGTTGGATTCTATCCCCATTTCCAGCTATTCAACACCATATAATATCATTCGCAAATCAGTTCGCTTATCGGTAAGTGAGGTGAGAGCAGAATTGATATCAGGCATTATTCCGGCGGATTTGATGGAATATACCATGAATAAGGTTCTTTGGCAGCTTTCCCTAATCTGTAAATCAAAACTTGACATAGTAATCAATGGAACTGGAATAATTCTCCATACCGGTTTGGGCCGGGCACCGATTTCTTCAGAGATAATAGATCGAGTATCAAAAAAGTTGTGCGGATATTTAAATGTAGAACTTGATATACCAACAGGGAAAAGGGGTGAAAGAGCAGAGATTGTTGAAAACTTGCTTTCAGCATTAACCGGTTCTGAGGCATCCTTAATTGTCAATAACAATGCCGCCGCTGTATTAATTATGTTAAATTCAATCACAGAAGAAAAGGATGTGATAATTAGCAGGGGCCAACAGGTAGAAATTGGTGGTTCGTTTAGAATTCCTGATGTTATTAAGAAGTCAGGCTGCAATATGATTGAAGTGGGTGCAACCAACAAAACACATTTGCATGATTATGCAAACGCGATCGGTAAAAATACTGGGGCAGTACTTGTAGCGCATACGAGTAATTATAAAGTTATAGGTTTTACAAATGATGTCGATTTAAAAGAACTTGCTACTCTATGTAAAAAAAGAAGAGTTCCGCTACTGGTAGATTTGGGAAGTGGTGCAATTGCAGATATGCAAAAAATTGGTCTCCCTCCAGAACCTCAGGTAAAGGAATTTATTCGCGCTGGAGTGAGTGTAATAACCTTTAGCGGGGACAAATTACTTGGAGGTCCGCAATCAGGAATTATATGTGGGAAAAAAGCGCTGATAAAGAAAATACATAAAAATCCAATGTACCGTGCCATGCGTTGTGATAAAATCACTTATGTGTTTTTAGATGATATTCTTAGGACCTACTATAAACCAGATGTTATATCTTCAGATAATCTGACAATACGCCTTTTTAGAAGGGATGTGGATGAGCTAAAAATTATAGCAGACCAACTGCTTGCCGGCATAAAACTCTCAGATAAAACCGATGTGAGAATTGACATAGAAAAAACTTTTGTGGAAGCAGGAAGCGGATCACTTCCATTGGAAAAATTTCCATCTGTAGCACTGACCTTTTTCAGTAAATCTCTCAAACCAAAACAATTATCAGCAATGTTCCGCAATTATAAAACACCTGTTCTGGGATACATAAATGGCAATCGTTTTAGAATAGACATGAAGGCAGTTCTTCCTGGGCAGGAAAAAATTCTCACTGAAGTCATCAAATCGGTGCTAAAATGAAACAAGTTGTTGTTGGACTGGCAGGTCATATTGACCATGGGAAAACAGCTCTGGTAAAAGCTCTCACCGGCGTAAATACTGACAGGTTGGAAGAAGAAATCCGACGGGGGATGACTATCGATATTGGGTTTGCATTCCTATCAAACGAGATTACCTTAATAGATGTGCCGGGTCATGAGAAATTCGTCAAAAATATGATGGCTGGTGTCAGCGCTGTGGATGCTGCCATACTTGTCATTGCTGCTGATGATGGAGTCATGCCTCAATCCCGTGAACATCTGGATATATTGAAATTGCTGAATATCCATACGGGATGCATTGTGATAAATAAAATTGATATGGTAGATGACGAATGGCTGGAATTAGTTGAATCCGACATAAATGATCTAGTACAAGGATCATTCCTTGAAAATACACCGATTATTAGAACCTCAGCAACAAATGGTGTTGGTATTGACAGTTTAAGGAATTCCATTACTGAAATCTGTTCTTCACTCCCGACGAAACAGGATAATGGCATATTCCGGATGAATGTTGACCGAGTTTTTACGATCAAGGGTTTTGGAACGGTTACTACTGGAACAGTGTCCAGCGGAAAACTCAAATCAGGCCAAACTATAGATTTGCTCCCGCAAGGGAAGACCCTGAAAGTTAGGGGTCTGCAAAGTCATACCCAAACTGTAGAACAGGTCAAAATTGGTGATAGAGCAGCGATTAATTTATCAAATATTGAAAAAGTCAATTTGGGCAGGGGCAATGTCATTGCCGAACCAGGATACTTTTTACCATCGAGACAAATCGGGGCATACATTTCTGTATTGGAAAATGCAGATAAACCCATAATACAAAATCAAAGAATAAGAATCCACACTGGTACCCAGGAAGTTATGGGTAGGGTGGCAATTATCAATTCAAAGGTTATCAATCCCGGGGATTCCTATCCAGTTATTGTTCGTCTGGAAAATGCCATTGTGACCAGTTTCAACGAAAAATTTATTGTTCGATCCTATTCGCCGGTTGTGACAATAGGTGGTGGTCAAATCCTTGCAAATTTAATCACTGATAAATGGAAAATATCCAGTGTAAAAATCGAATCATTATTCCATGCCAGTGAAGAAGAACGGATAAAGATTGAATTAGCGAGTTGGAAATCTTTGCCCCTGGATGAGCAGGCCGTTAAGTATACATTTAATATGTCTCTTGAATGCCTGGATCAGAAAATTTCAAGTAATGATGATGTTTACTGGATTCGCTACAAAACTGATCGCTGGATGGTTACAAAACAACAGATGGAAAAATTTGAAAAATCCATCACTGAATTCTTAAAAGATTTTCATTCAAAATTTAGATATCGGCTTGGTCCGCAAAAAGAGGAAATCCGTCAAGCGGTGAAAGCGAACTCACGGTTTCTGGAATTTGTCCTAGATAAAATGCTGCAGAACCTCGATGTAAACCAGACAGGTGAAATCATCCACTTGCCCGGGCATTCAATACAGCTGAGTTCTGATGAAGAAAAACTTATGGCGAAATTACTCACCTATTTAAACACTGAAAAGTTTACTTCTTCAGGCATATCCGATCTGGCAAAAAATACCGGTGAAACCGATAAGAAAGTAAAATTATTGCTGGATATTGCCGAGCAGCAAGGATTAATCATTCGACTTATTGGACGTCTTCTATTTACCCGCGAAAATTTTGAAGAGTTAAAAGGAAAAATTAGAATTTTTCTTAAAGATAATGATATTCTCACCGTGACAGATTTCAAGGAAATGGCAGGAACATCCAGAAAATATGCCATGCCCCTTCTGGAATATTTCGATAAACTAAAAATTACCTCCCGTGTTGAAGGCGGTCGTATTTTATATGATTAACTGTCGTAAAATTCAAATGTGGAATAATTATGCCGGTAATTAAAGGCGCAACCCCGGTGATGAAGCAATTCTGGGAGGCAAAAAAATCACATCCCGATGCAATCATGCTTTTCAGAATGGGTGATTTTTATGAGACTTTTGATAAAGATGCAAAACTTGCATCCGAAATTCTTGGTATCACATTAACCCGAAGAGCAAATGGAGCAGCATCAACAGTACCATTAGCCGGATTTCCCTATCATTCTCTTGATCAGTACTTGCATAAATTACTTGCGGCAGGACATCGGGTGGCTATTTGCGAACAGGTTGAAGATCCAAAACTTGCCAAAGGTATTGTCAAACGCGAGGTAGTTGAGGTAGTCTCTCCCGGCACGGCTTTGACGGATAAATATCTTGATCAAAAAGAAAACAACTATCTTTCTTCAGTATTTTTTAAAGGACAAAATATCGGTATTTCAATACTGGATCATTCAACTGGAGAATTTTTTACCAGTGAGTGGGATAAAAACGAACTCATCAATGTCATCAGACAATTCAATCCTACAGAAATTCTAGTTGCCGAGTCACAAAAAAATACGCTTTCAATTATCCTCGGAAAACTGAATCTATTTATAACGGAAGTTCCAGATTGGGTTTTCGAGCTGGAGTCGGCATATGAAGTACTCACAAATCATTTCAACACATCAAATCTAAAAGGTTTTGGGATAGAAGAATTTCCTTTATCGATATCCTCAGCAGGTAGTGCGTTATTTTATATTCAGGAAAATTTTATGGGGAGAACAAAACATATTACAAATTTGTCTCTCCTGCAATCTGAATTGTATATGGGTGTGGACTCTTACACTATTCGAAATCTCGAAATTTTTAAATCTCTCGCATCACAGGGACATCATGGTACTTTAATTAGTGTTGTGGATAAAACGGTTACCTCTTCAGGAAGCAGACTTTTAAAACAATGGTTCAGAATTCCGCTCCATGATTTAGAAGAGATAAATGAAAGACTAAATCGGGTTTCAGAATTAGTATCCAATATTCACCTAAGAGCAGATATAAGAAAGGAATTGAGGCAGGTTTCCGATATCGATAGAATCCTCGTGAAAATCTCAACCAGCCGGGCAACTCCCAGAGATATTTACCAATTGGGTAAATCTCTTGAAAAAATACAGGTATTCAATGATGTATTTTCTACTGAGGAGCCCGCTTTACAAAGATTATTTTCTAAGTGTGATGACACAACCAATATTGTCAAGATAATTGAGAAAACAATTTGCGATGATCCACCGATAAAATTAAATAAAGGTGGTTATATAAATAGAGGCTTCTCCCAACAATTAGATGAATATCTTGAGATTTCAGAAAACGCCAATTCATGGCTGGTAAAATATCAGGCTGATTTGAAAGAGTCAACCCGTATCCCTACCCTTAAGATCGGTTATAATAAGGTATTTGGATTTTATATAGACGTGACAAGAGTGCATTCCGAAAAAGTACCTGATGAGTTTATTAGAAAACAGACATTAACAAATTCTGAACGGTACTTTACTACGGAGTTAAAGGATTACGAGACCAAAATATTAGAAGCCGAAAAACAGATTGTTCATCTTGAATCACAATTTTTCGAACAGCTGAATAAAGATGTTTTGATATGCGCAAAAGAAATTCAGGCAAATGCTCGCATTCTTGCAGCCCTTGATATTGCAGCAGGATTGGCTGAAGTGGCGAACATGCAAGACTATGTCAGACCTCAATTAGAGAAATCGAGTCGACTCGAAATAATTGATTCTCGTCATCCAGTAGTGGAAACATTATTGCCATTATCTGAAAATTTTATTCCAAATGATGTAATGCTAAACCAGGAAAATGAACAAATAGGTATTATAACCGGACCCAATATGGCTGGTAAAAGCACATATATCCGCCAGGTTGGCTTGATTGTTCTAATGGCACATGCAGGCTCATTTGTACCTGCAAAAAAAGCGGTCATAGGCATGGTCGATAAATTGTTTACCCGGGTAGGTGCCAGTGACAATCTTGCTGGAGGAGAGTCAACATTTTTGGTGGAAATGAATGAAACGGCCAATATACTAAATAATGCAACACCGGAGAGCCTTATTCTACTTGATGAAATAGGCAGGGGCACATCGACATATGACGGCCTGTCTATTGCATGGTCAGTTGTTGAATATTTGCATAACAAACCTGAGGTTGCAGCTAAAACGCTTTTCGCAACCCATTATCATGAATTGGTTGAGCTGGCAGATGAACTAACCCGAGCATTCAATCTGAATGTGGCTGTAAAGGAATTTGGAAATAAGGTTATTTTTCTTCGAAAAATTATTGACGGCGGCGCTGATAAGAGTTATGGGGTTCATGTGGCAGAAATGGCAGGATTACCTCGAGCAATTATTGAAAGATCCCACCAAATATTAGCTCAGTTGACAGAGAATAGTCAAACTGGACCCCAGGTATCTCACCAGATCATCGATATCACCCAGGGTGAATTATTTGATAAAGAAGAATCTCAATTAAAAGCAGAAATTACTGAAATTGATATTAATTCAATGACCCCGATGGAAGCCCTGAATATCCTGAATGAGTTAAAAAGAAAGCACGATTTACACTAATTTCATCAATGGCTATGTCATATTCCTATCGATTTTTATCTAATATATCAATGCAAATTAATCGATATAATTTCTAAAAAACAGTTGTTTTATAACTATTAATTACTAATTTACACTATTCTCACAGCGAAAATTCATAGAATTTTTATCTGCAGTAAGTCTAAATAATTAAATGAAGTACCTTTTATATAATCTAACAATTTGCACAGGAATATTTTTTGGGTTCCCTCAATATTCACAGGGGTCTCAAATTGTAACTTATAATGATGATACTTCAATCCAAACTGGAACAGTTCGTTCCCTCTCTCTTGGTGGTAGTATGAGTTTATCAGGGATGGGAAAAGGTGATGCATTTGGGAATCCTGCCAGTATTTACAATATTCCCCAATCCATCATTTTTAGTTTCCGAAACCTCCCTGCCAATCTTTCTCAAATCCATATTCTTTCCTTTAGTTGGAAAAATAAAAAATCTTCTTTTTCAATTTTATATCACCAACAGTCTATCGATGAAATTCCAAATACCATAAACGCTTTTAGTGGATACGATTCAATGGGACGACCTTTGTTAGATTATGATAATATTACCAAGTTCACGGATATTAAAATTGGTTTCTTGGTTACAATGGCCCGACAATATAATCAGTCTACTAATATTGGAATTACTTTGAAACCGGTATTTAGGAAAATTGGCAATGAATCGGCAGTAGGGATAGGTTTAGATTTTGGTATTATAAAGAAATACCCTGATGATTTATATATTGGTGTCACCGCAAGAAATATTATTCCAGTAATAACAAATTGGTCAACGGGTACTAATGAGATTAATCTCCCTGAATTTATCATCGGTTTTGAAAAAACTTATGACAGAGTCTCTATATTAATGGACTCATATATGCAATTAACTGATACTAATTTCACTGATGCAATTAGCGGTTATCATCTTGGTATTGAATATCAAATATTGGATTTTATTAAAATTAGGGGAGGAAGATCAGATATTCATTCTATAACAGCTGGATTTGGTATAGAACTGCATAAATATCAAGTTGATTATACGTATTTAGAAACTGATGATTACTATGCAATTCAGAGTATCAGCGTTCAAACCGCTGTTGATAATATATTTGAATCATTAAAAAAAATAGATCCATAATTTGATTTATTTTGAATAATTCGAAACTCATTAACTATTTGTTTTTCTGGAGCGATAATTATGATTATATTTGCACCATTTTTCGGGCATGAATTATGTTAATGAGTATGACAGGGTATGGAAGAAGTGAAATTTCCAATGAGAAAGTGGCGATTTCTATAGAGCTAAAATCTCTGAATAGTCGATATTTTGAGTTTGTTCCCAGGCTTCCAGGCTTTTTGACTTTTCTTGAAGATGAGGCTTCCCGATTAATAAAATCAGGATGTATCCGCGGCAGGATTACATTATCTGTTAAACGAGAATATCTTAGCAATGGTGAAAGTGCAAAAACAATTGATCTCATTAAGTTTAGACAATATAGGGATATAGTTTCTGAACTTGCTGCTGAACTAGGCTCAAATGAAGAATTATCACTGGCAGATTATTTACAACTGCCTGATATAATATCCTCAAAAAAAGACATTAATGAACCGGATATAACTAAGTTATTTTGCGATGGATTGAATGCCGCGATAACAAAACTGAAAAGTATACGGCTATTAGAAGGTAACAATCTCAAGGTTGATATTGAATCCAGATTAAATTCAATTACAAAAGAACTCAATGAAATTGAATTGATGGATCAGGAGTTTCAATCTGTCAGATTTGACAAATATAAAGAGCGTGTATCTTCGATCCTGAATGACCTGTCTATTGATACTGATAGATTATATCAGGAAATTGCCATACAGGTTGAAAAGCGCGATATTACAGAGGAGCTTGTAAGGATGAAAAGTCATCTACAGCTTTTCTCAACATATTTCGACAATGAAGATCCAGTTGGAAAAACTATGAATTTTCTTTTGCAGGAAATGAATAGAGAAATGAACACAATTGGTTCAAAAACGGATAATCATGATATTAGCCATTTGGTTGTTAATATCAAAAATGAATTAGAAAGAATTAGAGAACAGGTACAGAATATATTATGAATAAAGGTGTATTAGTTGTGATTGCCGCCCCGTCTGGGACTGGCAAGACTACAATATGTAATAAATTACTAAAATCGAACCCGGGATGGAAATTTTCCATTTCTGCTACCACTCGTCCTATGCGTACAGACGAAGTTGATGGTGTCAACTACGTCTATATGGACGTAGATAAATTTGAACATTATATAAAATTTGGTGATTTTCTTGAATGGGAAACGGTTCACGGTTATAAATATGGAACGCTTATCGCCCAGTTGGAAGATGCTATGGATAATGGTGATGTACTAATACTGGATATTGATGTGAAGGGGAGTCAAAGTATCGTGGAAGAATTTCCAGATGAGACCATATCTTTCTTTATTGAGCCGCCCGGTGACACAATTGGTGAGCAAATAGAAATTCTCGAAGATCGGTTGACCAAGCGGGGCAAAGACTCCAGCACTATAATTAGACGACGATTGAAACGACTCGCAATTGAAATTGAATTTAAAGATAAATTTGATCATGTAGTGTTAAATGAGGATGTTGACACTGCCACAATGGAAATTGAAAATATTATTAAGGAGAAAATTAAATGAAACTTGAAGCTATATCATTTAGCGAACTAGCGAAACAAACTGGAAATAATTATAAAAATGCTGTTATTGCAGCAAAGCGGGCACGATATCTTATAAGTGAACGGGCAGCAGCCAGGACACCCCTGGAGGATATCGCAGATGAAGATTATCCATTTTCTGAAGAAGTTGATGCTCTAAACGAAGAATATGTTGAGATGGATAAACCAATCGTTGTTGCCATGGAAGAATTAATTACTGATCAACTTGAATGGTCAGAAGGAAATCCTCAGGAACCATCCCTATTCAAATAATGAAAAATGAAAAAGAGTACTCCGACGGTTCAAAGATATTTGAAGCAGCAGCGGCAGCTTTATGGAGATACACTTTTTATAATGAATGATCATAATTCTGATGAACATGATAACCCGGAAACTCAGGGAGAGTCACATCCTTTAACTGATTATTTCAATAAAATTCGGGATTGCGAAGAATGCCAGTTGAGTGAAAGTAGAACAAATTTTGTATTTGGAACTGGTAATCCTGATGCTGACATTGTGTTTGTAGGTGAAGCTCCAGGAAAGAATGAAGATTTGCAGGGAATTCCGTTTGTCGGCAGAGCTGGAAAACTTTTGGATAAAATTTTAGAGGCGATCCAACTTTCCCGAAAGGATGTATTTATCCTTAATGTATTAAAATGTCGCCCACCCAATAATCGCGATCCACTTTCATCTGAGGTCGATAAATGCGAACCTTATCTGAAAAAACAGTTGGATATTTTGAACCCGAAATTAATTGTTTGCCTTGGCCGTATCTCTGGTAAAACTTTACTGAGACTTGATATGCCATTAGGGAAAATGCGAGAAAATATGCATTCTTACAATGGTATCGATGCAATGGTAACATATCATCCAGCGGCTCTATTAAGGAATCCAAATCTGAAAAAGGCTGCATGGGAGGACTTCCAAATGATCAGAGATAAATATCTCCTGGCCGACTGATATGGCTGAAAAAAAGGAAAGCTCGTCTCTCAGGATCCCACCTCAGGCTATTGAAGCAGAACAGGCGGTCATTGGTTCTATGATGAACGACCCTGAGGCAGTACCCAGGGCAATGCATTATGTCCATGCAGCATGTTTCTATAAACCCGCACTAAATAAAATTTTTGTGTGTATCATGGAATTGTTTGATAAAAATGATTCAATTGATACAATCACAATCATTGCCCAACTTCAGAAAAATGGCAATCTTGAGAATGTGGGGGGAGCATACTTTGTTACTGGTTTATCAAGTGAAGCCCCATCCAGTGAGAATATCGAGTATTATGCAAAAATTGTCAGGGATAAATATATTCTTCGAAAGATAATCTCTTCTGCTGTTGATATGTCAACCTTAGCTTTTGAAGGCAAGGAAGATGCATCAACAATTCTGGATAAGGTCGAACAAACTATATTTTCTCTTTCTCAAAATGCCTTTCAAGGCAGTTTTGTCCACGTTGAAGAGCTACTCCATGGAGTGCTGAATAAAATTGGGGATCAGCCCAAAGGGAGTATAATTGGAATATCCAGTGGAATCACAGATCTTGACAAACTTCTATCTGGTTTCCAACAATCTGATCTGGTTATTCTCGCGGGGAGACCCTCTATGGGCAAAACAGCGCTGGCATTAACAATGGCGAGAAATGCTGCTGTAGATTATGGCTATAAAGTTGGAGTTTTCAGTCTTGAAATGTCAAATATGCAGCTGGCTGAAAGATTGATCACCGCCGAGGCCAGACTTGATGGCCATTTAATGAGAACCAACCGTTTACCCAGTAAGGATTGGAAAAAATTATCCAATGCCGCTGATGTCCTGTCAGAAACAAAATTATATATTGACGATACTCCCGGGATGAATGTGATGGAGATTCGGGCCAAAGCCAGGCGCTTGAAAGCTGAAAAGGATATCGATATTTTATTTATTGATTATATCCAGCTCATTTCCGGTTTTGGAAAATCAGATAACAGACAGCAGGAAATCTCACAAATATCCCGATCATTAAAGGCACTTGCAAAAGAACTGAATGTACCCGTCATTGCTCTGTCACAGCTGTCGAGAAATGTTGAAAATCGCACAGATCATCGTCCCATTATGTCAGATCTTCGTGAAAGCGGCGCTATTGAACAGGATGCCGATGTTATTCTATTTGTATATCGAAAAATTGTATATAGCAAAAAAGACGAAGACCGAGGCATGGGAGAGATTATTGTAGCAAAACACAGGAATGGTCCCATCGGCTCAGTGAATTTGGCCTTTATTGAACGATACGCCTGGTTTGGAAATCTTGAACATGTTTCCGATCAGTATTTTGAAAAGGAATTTCAAGTGTAATTATGCCATTATCTTCAATAAAGAGTTATTTTCCTGATCAAAAAGATGGCTATTCAAAGGGATTACAGAAAATCTTAAATAATTTTGATAACCGGACTGATGAAGATTCTGGGATTCAGATGCTCATACAGGCATATGATTTTGGAGAAAACGCTCATTCTGGACAGAAAAGAAGATCTGGTGCACCCTATTTCGTTCATTGCTCAGAAGTTGCAGCCACCCTGGCAGAGTGGAATTGTGATGACGATACCATTATTGCCGGTTTACTTCACGATACCATCGAAGACACTTCTATCACCAAAGAAGATATTAGTGAGAATTTTAATCCCGCTATTGCTGAACTTGTTTCAGGGGTCTCAAAATTATCAGGAATAAAATTTAACAGCAGGCAACAGAAACAGGCAGAGAATTTTATGCGGCTCTTCCTTTTTGTTGCTGAGGACCTGCGTGTAATCATAATCAAATTTGCCGATCGACTCCATAACATGAAAACCTTGAATTATCTGCCGGCGATGAAGCGGCAGCGCATTGCCAGGGAGACTCGAGATGTTTTTGCACCGCTTGCCCATCGACTTGGCATGGGAAAACTGAAAGGTGAGTTTGAGGATCTTTGCCTAAGCTTTATCGATCCGACGGGGTATAAGGATCTGGTTACAAAGGTGAATGCTACAAAATTGCAGAGGGAAAAATACATATCAGATTTTCTTATTCCATTAAATGACCATTTTAAAACGGAAAATATAGAAGTTGATGTCTATGGAAGGGCAAAACATTATTATTCCATATATAGAAAAATGGAGAAACGAAACAGTTCGTTTGAAGAAATATTTGACCTGCAGGCTATTAGAATTGTTGTAGACAAAAAAGAAGAATGTTATATGGTTTTGGGGATTGTCCATATGATCTATAAACCACTTATTGAACGATTTAAGGATTATATTGCAACGCCAAAAATAAATGGATATCAGTCACTTCATACTACCGTGTTTGGAAAAAAAGGCAGATTGGTAGAAGTTCAGATTCGAACAAATCAAATGGATCATATCGCAGAAGTTGGGGTGGCAGCACACTGGCTCTATAAAGAGAGGGGATCCGTAACCGCTTCTGACTCAAAATATAATCAGCAAATCGAATGGCTGCGGGAACTGGTTGAAGTCTTAAAGAGCGAGGATAAGGATCCCAAAGAATTTTTTAATCTACTCAAAATTGATTTATTTCAGGAAGAAATATTTATATTCTCTCCGAGGGGTGACTTGTACAGATTACCCCTTGACTCAACACCAGTAGATTTTGCATTTAATGTTCATACTGAGATTGGTTATCATTGTATCGGGGCAAAAGTAAATGGGAAAATGGTCCCGCTGAATACCAGGTTATCCAATAGTGATACTGTCGAGATTTTGACATCAAATAGTCACCATCCAAGTGATGCGTGGCTGAAATTTGTTAAAACTGGTAAGGCCAAGTCAATCATAAAGCGCTATGTCCGAAAGGAACAGTATAAAAAGAGTATTGAGCTTGGTAAGGAAATGCTGGATAAAACCATCCGTCGTCTTAAGAAAAGTCCATTAATAAAGGAAATTATCAAAGAACCTGGAGCAGCTGGTTTCTCAACTATTGATGGTTTATACTATGCTCTGGCAAATGGGCAGTTGACCGTGAGAAAATTGCTTGAGAAATATGTTCCGGATACTCAGGAAATTCCTGCCCAGGAACAAGATGAAAGTCTGACTGAAAAATTTATTCGTCGAGCCAGAGGGATTTCCAGGGGCATATTAGTGGACGGCATTGACAATACTATGCTCCAATTTGGCAAATGCTGTAATCCAATTCCGGGAGATGATATTGTCGGTTTTGTAACAAGGGGTCGTGGCGTTACTGTTCACAGAGCTGATTGCAAAAATCTTCCAGTTAGTCATGATAAGGATAGATTGATTAATGTTGATTGGAATACCAGCAGGAATCAGTCTTTTATTGCCAGAATAAAAATTATCGCTGAAGATCGAAAACTTTTATTAAGAGATGTAGCAGACCGTATGGCGGCTATGGATCTGAATATCGTCAGTGTAAATATTCAATCAAGTGACGGTATTGCAACAGGCATTTTTATTCTCCATATTCGTGATACCCGTCAGTTGGAGAGAATCCTGAGAAAATTAAAAACAATTCCAAGACTAATTCACTTAGAAAGGATGTAATGATGAAGACAAAGACATACACACGAATGGATATCGTTCATGTCGTTTCAAAAAAACTGAATATTCCTGAAGTCAGGATGAAGCAAATCCTCGATTCTGTTTTTGAAGCTATGACGGATATTCTTATAGTCCCTGAAAGCAGAACCAGAATAGAGCTTCGTAATTTTGGTGTATTCGAAGTGAAACCTACAAAAGCAAAACCCAGGGCGCGAAACCCCAGAACGAATGAAGAAGTGTTTGTACCCGCACATCGCAAAATTCATTTCAAACCTGGAAAACTTATCAGAGAAGTGATTCAGCAGGAGTGGCACGAGGACGAATAATTTTCACAGAATTCTAGGAATAGACTTTGGGGATCGGAGAATCGGAATAGCAATTTCTGATCCTTTGAAAATAGTGGCGTCCCCACATAGCGTAATCGACAGAAAGAAAACTGCCGATTATTTCAAAGAAATCCATACACTGGTGCAGCAACATGGTGTAGAGAAAGTAGTGGTAGGATTACCGCTGAATATGAAAGGTGTTGATTCTCCGCAGACCCTGAAAGTGAGGGATTTTATCACCCAGCTTGAAAATCAATTAGGTATTGATGTTATTCCTGTTGATGAGCGATTGAGTACTAAAGCGGCCAGGGGCATTCTTCTCCAGAAGGGCGTAAAATCAATACATCAAAAAGAATCTATTGATCAAATCGCTGCTGCTGTAATTCTACAGGAATATTTGGATAGTAATTAGTTTATCTGATGATATATAAATAAACGGATTGTCAGCATAATTATAATTTCATTATAAATATTGAATCATATCCTGCTAGACTCAATCATATCTTGATTATAAAATAACCTTATGTCAATTTCAATATTTGTAAAAACAAAAATACCGCATTATATATCTACTGCCATATTCTCTGCAGTCATTCTTGGCATCTCACAACAACCCATCGGTTTTGGATTCCTCGCCTGGATTGCCTTTATACCATGGTTAAAAATACTCGTTAAACTTCGTGATTTTAAGCAAATAATTTTATCATTTTTCACATTTGGTTTTTTCTATCATCTAATTACTATTTTCTGGCTGGCGTTTAATATTGGGACCAATCAATGGGTTGCTACGGTATCTATGGTATCAACGGTTATTTTTCTTTCCATAATGATACTGCCGGGGGCAGTTGTCTGGTATATTCTTCAGAAAAGCACCACGAGTCAATTATTTGCGTTTCCCATAGTCTGGACGGTATTAGAATACTTCAGAAGTCTCGGCACACTGGCCTTTCCATGGGTATCGATTGCAAATACACAATTATCCTTTATCTACCCGATTCAAATTGCTGAATATACTGGTGTTTACGGTGTATCATTCTGGATTTTGCTTGTCAATATTGCTATTTACAAATCAATAAAAAGTAAACAAATAAATACATGGTTAATTACGGCGGGGATATTTAGCTTTCCATGGATCGTAGGAATTATCATTATGGAGACGGAGGAATTACAAAACAATGATTTTGTATCCACTGCAGTAGTACAGCCCAATATTCATTTGTCTGAAAAGTGGGAAGATTCCTTAAAGATACAACATGTGAATACGTTAATAGAGTTGTCGACTCCGTCAATGAAGGAAAATATTGATTTGATTGTGTGGCCTGAGACAGCCCTACCAGTATACTTGTTAAAATCAGGGCGGCGATATTTACGAAATATTCGGGAAGAACTAAAAAATAGCCCCAGTAAAATACTCACCGGCATTCCCCATTACGATTACATCGATAAAGAATATTTATCGTATAATAGTGTTGTTATGTTTGACCGGACAGAATTATTTGGGATATATAAAAAAATCCAGCTTGTGCCTATGGCGGAATATGTCCCTCTATCAGGTGTTTTTCCATCTCTAAGTGATTTAAATTTTGGTCAGGCGAATTTCATCAGGGGAAAAGAATATACTCTTTACCCGCTGAAAGAATGGTCATTTGGAGCGGTTATTTGTTTCGAGTCGACATTACCAAAACTGATCAGACAATTTGTGCTGGAAGGGGCAAATTTCATAACTATTGTCGTGAATGACGGTTGGTATGAAACAGCTCCTGAGCCACAGCAGCATTCCAGACAAGCGATATTCCGGGCAATCGAAAATCGTCGACCGGTAATTCGTTGTGCCAATACCGGAATCTCAATGATTATTGATCCCTTGGGGAACATAAAGGATATGTCTGAATTGAACGCCCAAATTGTTTTAAATTCGAGTGTATATCCACAAACAAAAAAGACTTTTTATACAAGATTTGGAGATGTTTTTGCAGGTATACTCATTTTAATTCTATTAATCAGAATTTTAATTATTTTAAGGAAAAATTATACAGATGAAAAAAATTATTCTAACTCTACTATTCGTATCAACAATCCTTCCGGCGAGTAATGATATATTAAAATCAGCTATTTTTCCGGGATGGGGACAGTTGAGCATGCAGCAGCCAGATCGGGCTAAATCATTTTTTATTCGAGAAAGTGCAATTTTATTAACCTTCATTGGCAGTCGCTATGTTAAGGAATGGTATGAAGATGATTACAAAGCATTTGCCAGGTCTCATGCTAATGTAAATACAGCAAATAAATCATATCAGTATTATGTCGATATGGGTAATTATATGAGTTTAGAAGAATTCAATTCTGCCAAAGACAGGAGACGAGAAGTTCACTTAAAATACAATGGCGAAACGGGATACAACTGGGAATGGGATACTGAGAGCAATCAGGACAAATTTGATAAAATGAGAATCACTAGCGCTACAGGAAAAAAAGTGACTTCATTTGCCGTCGGGGCGTTGATTACCCACCGGATTATCTCAATGATCGATGTATTATATTTTAAGAGAAAAACTTCCAAGGTTCGTATGACTTCAAGTCTAATCCCAATGAATAAAGATGAGCTGGTATTTAATATTTCATTGAAGTTTTAATCTATAGATTATATCATTCCTGTTGTTTACTGCCTCCTGAGTCCACCAGGAGCGACTAAATTCCTTCATAATTTGAATTTGATTATCTGATAAATATCTCTTGATCGCTTCAACCTTTTCCTGTCTAAATGTTTGATGTTTGGATTTATACTCTTTATAAATCTGGCTGTTGATTAGTTTGTCTAATTCAAAATATTTAGTTTTATAAAAATATTCGCTCAAAATATCAGAATCCGGTGTCAGAAAATTGACTTGGTTTAATATTCTGTTTATCTGATTACCAAAGACAGTTTTCAGAATTGCCATTGGAACTGGAGGGAGGGAAATATTCATTTGTTTTTCATTCATACCAATTTTAAAATGGCTGCTGGTAATATATCTTACATCACATGCGCATGATAAAATAAATCCCCCTGCTACAGCATGACCATTAATCAATGCGGTCACCATATTGGGATAGGTGAGGATTCGAAATAATAGATCCTGAAATTGATTGATAAAGTAATCAAAATCCTGAGAATTTAACTTCTGCATTTCAACAAGATTCAAACCTGACGAAAAGAATCTTTCTTTGCCGATGATGTAAAGGGGTCTACTGTTGTCAATATCATCAAGACATTTATTGAAGCATTCGATTAATTCAAGATCAAAGGCATTTGAAGTGCCGTGATTCATTTGCAGCAAAATTGCATTCTTTATGATTTGGTAATTAACTGGGGAAGACATGGGTAAATTTAGTTTTTTTAGAATCTATAAACAAAGTGAGGACAAAATAATTTCGGTCAGAAATAAGAAAAGATATTGTTGATTGTTTCTTCCATATTAAATTTATTGCTCTGCAATTCGAGTAAATTGCAAAATTCTAAGATCAAATTCTGCCCCGGTAGCTCAGCTGGATAGAGCAACGGACTTCTAATCCGTAGGTCACAGGTTCGAATCCTGTCCGGGGTACTTTTATAAACCCCTGTTATTCATAAGGATAGTAGGGGTTTTTCTTTGCATTTCTAAAGTCTCAAAAACATCCTAAAGTGGCCAATTCCGGCCATTTCATGACAATTACGTATACTTTTTTGTATAGTCGCAAAAATATACCGAGAGAAAGTCTACGTATAAGCAAAATTCATAAGAAAATTGATGGAAAATGATAGAAAATAATACGAATTATATTTTGGATTGGTTAACGAGATTGCATGAACGATGGGGGAGAGAATGTAGGCAAAAAAATAACCTACTCATTCATGCGTAGGTTATTTTTTTCAGCTATTCGATCATTATTATATCGGGAAAATGTAGTTTAAATAATGGCTATATAGAAAAGAGACTAATAGGGAGTTAGCAAAATAAAAGATATTAAATTCTTTATAGAATAAAAATTATTTTTTTGATATAAAACAATGCTGTAAGTTATGCAAACGTTTGCAAGGCAAGAACTCAATTAGAGCTATTTTTTTATCAATTCATGCAAACGTTTGCATAACTATTATGACCAATATAAACAAAACACCCACACTCAAAATTATTGCCGAAATAATCGGTTGCTCTGCGTCAACAGTCAGCCGCGCTCTTCAGGATCACCCCGGCATCAGTCAGGACACAAAAAAACGGATATGTGAAATGGCCAAAAAAATGGACTATTCACCTGATTCTGTTGCCAGAAGCCTGCAAAAAAAATCAACAACCACAATTGGCGTCATTGTTCCTGAAATCCGCCACGATTTTTTTTCTTCCGCGATCGACGGCATTGAAGACAGGGCATATCAGGCCGGTTATACAATTATTGTCTCAAAATCAAATGAAGATTATAATCGGGAAGTCCTCAACACAAGAAGTTTAACTTCTAATAGGGTCGCCGGTATAATCGCCTCCGTGGCACAGACTACCAGGGACGGCCAGCATTTTTTGGCGATTCGAAAAAGAGGCATCCCAGTAGTGTTATTTGATCGTGTTTTGGAGGACGTGGATGTTAGTAAAGTGATTGTTGACGATTATGTGGGGGCCTACAATTCTGTAAAACATCTCATCGATTGTGGTTGCATTCGAATTGGTCATTTATCTGGTCCAAAACATCTTAAAATATCTAACGCAAGGTTAAGAGGATACAAAGCTGCACTGGAAAATGCCGGCATAGGATATGACGATAATCTGGTTGTAACCGTTGAATTAGATGAAAAACATGGAATGGAAGGCGTACGACAATTGCTCAACCTGGAAAACAAACCTGATGCAATATTTGCCATAAATGATCCAGTCGCTGTAGGAGCCCATAAAGAGATTCAATCGCAGGGTTATATCATCCCCGATGATATCAGTATAACGGGGTTTAGTAATAATCCCATAACTGAGATGATTGAACCCCAACTCACCACCGTCGACCAGCATGGTTATAAGATGGGGCAGATGGCAGCAGAATTAATTTTAGATGAGATTAACAGTGATCAGGTTGACTGGGCTCCTGAGACCAGAATAGTAGAAACTGAACTGATCATCAGAGGCTCCACAGTTAAAAATTAAATAGGGAAAAAATGAGAAATAATATTAAATACACATGCATATCCATAGCAGCATTAATACTAATTACCTGCGGGGGGAAAACCATGAGAAATTCTCAAGAATATTGGCAGGATCCTACAATAATCGCCGAAAATAAAGAACCCGCCCACGCCACCCTTGTCCCATATGATGATTTTAACAATGCTCTTGCAGTGAATCTTAAAGCATCCGGCAATAGAAAAAGTTTGAATGGTCCCTGGTCTTTTAACTGGTCACCCAAACCAGATAAACGGCCAGTTGATTTTTATAAAGATAATTATGATGTTAAAGATTGGGACAAAATTACCGTTCCAAATTCATGGCAGTTGCAAGGTTATGGACAGCCAATTTACACAAATGTTCAACATCCATTTGAAAACCCTGAACCGCCAAAACCACCGGCAGATAATAATCCAGTGGGGTCATATCGACGATCCTTTGCACTCCCAGATAACTGGGATGGCGGACAAATAATTCTCCATTTTGATGGTGTAAAATCAGCCTTTTTTGTCTGGGTAAATGGCAAACAAGTCGGTTATAGCCAGGGTAGTATGACGGCTGCGGAATTTAATATTACCAAATATCTTCACGCCGGATCTAACTCCCTTTCAGTTGAGGTGTACAGATGGTCTGATGCTTCATATATCGAAGATCAGGATTTCTGGAGATTAAGTGGAATCTATCGCGATGTTTATTTAATGCATATTCCAGATATCCACATTCGTCATTTTAAATCAATTGGCACATTGACAGATAACTATAAGAACGGTCTACTCACTCTCACCACTCATCTGGTTAATTCAGGTCATTCGGGAGAAACGGTATCATTTGAAGCTGTTCTTTATGACAACGATTTAAATGAATTAGCCAATATTAATCCAGTAAAACTGACAGCCGATCCTTCGGGAGAAACGATTACCAAACATACTTTGGATATTCCCAATGTAAGACAATGGTCAGCAGAAATCCCAAATCTTTACACGATAACTCTCACTTTGAAAAACCAAAATAACCAGGTTATTGAATATTTGAGTTCAAGGGTTGGATTTAGGACAGTAGAACTCAAAGATGGACAAATGCTGGTGAATGGGAAGGCCATCATCATAAAAGGCGTCAACCGGCATGAGCACGATCCGGTTACCGGTAGAACAGTTGATGAAGCATCCATGATTAAAGATATCCAATTAATGAAAAAATTTAATGTGAATGCCGTTAGAACTTCTCATTACCCCAACCATCCAAGATGGTATGAGTTATGTGATGAATATGGATTGTATCTCTACGATGAGGCCAATATTGAATCTCATGCATTTTGGTCAAAATTCACCCTTGATCCCGTTTGGGAAAAAGCATTTGTGGATAGAGGACAGAGAATGGTGCTGAGGGATATAAATCATCCATCGATAATTGTCTGGTCACTTGGCAACGAAGCAGGATATGGTCCCAATCATGATGTAATGGCCGAATGGATCCGAGATTATGACCCATCACGGCTAATTCATTATGAAGGAAAAGAGCCGGGTTATGGACCATTGCCAAATCATTTCGATATCATTGCAAATATGTATCCTTCAACAGAATTGATGAAAACTTTACATGATGAAAATCCTGAAAGACCGGTTATACTTTGTGAATATTCACATGCCATGGGCAACAGCAACGGTAATATATATAAATATTGGGATGCCATTTATAAATACCCTCGGCTTCAGGGCGCTTTTATCTGGGACTGGGCCGATCAAGGGTTGTTGAGACAGGATGAAAACGGATCATATTATGTTTATGGCGGAGATTTTGGTGAGGTATTACATGATGGAAATTTCTGTATAAACGGTGTTGTCTCACCTGACAGAACTCCCCACCCTGGATTTTATGAAGTAAAGTATCATCTCCAGAATGTGAAAGTCACTTGGGATGGAAAAAATCCAAATAAATATGATCTGGAAAATCGATATTTCTTCCAAAATCTTGATCATTTGAATGGTGTTTGGCAATTGCACGAAAACGGCTATAAAATTTCATCCGGTCCCATTTCATTAGCAAATATTGAACCTGATAGCAGAAGGTCAATTGAATTACCAATTTTTAAAGGTTCCAGAAAACTAAATCCAAACAGCGAATACACAGTAGATTTCATTTTTAGCCTTAAGAAGGAAACAGCCTGGTCAGATGCAGGGCATGTTCTTGCCACTGATCAAGTTATTTTTCAACCAGAAGCACAATTCCTTCAAAACAGTGAATCTGTATCAGGATTCCCAAAGCTAAAAATGGAAACGTCAAATAATCAACTTATGGTCTCTGCAAGCGACAGGGACTTCCAATTCAATTTGGAAAGTGGGGAATTGACATCTGTCAGAATTGGCAATGATGATCTGCTGATTTCTCCATTACTACATAATATTTGGCGGGCACCTACTGATAATGACGAGGGCGGTGATGATGGTAGTTTTGCCCATCGTTGGGAAGAAGCGGGATATGATCATCTCGTCCGTCAATTATCATCAGTAGATGTGATTGAACTGTCTGACCAAGCTGTTAGGATCAAGGTAAAAGAAAGACGCACCGGGGACACAGGTGATCTGAAGGTTCGTATATCATATACAATTCTCGGCAATGGTGATTTACATGTAGATATTGAAACTGCAGTGGATACTCATTTGCCGGTACTGCCTAAAATTGGCATGACCTTTAAAATACCTGAAGATTATTCTAATCTTAAATGGTATGGCCGTGGACCGCATGAATCCTATTCTGACAGATTGCATGGTGCGCCTCTCGGAATTTATTCAGGTAAAGTAAAGGATCAGTACTTTCCATATGTAAGACCACAGGAAAATGGAAACAAAATCGACGTCCGCTGGGCCAGTTTATTCAATGAAAACAATCAGGGTGTCCTTATTTATGGTATGCCTGATTTTAATCTCAGTGCCCATCACTACTCGTTGAAGAATATTACGGATGCAACCCATACCTGGATGGTTGAGAATGATGGTCCGATAACGGTAAATGTCGATCATAAACTTATGGGGCTTGGTGGAGATGATAGCTGGAATCCCCGCACCCACGAGGAATTTCTGATAAAACCAGGAATCTCACATTACTCATTTATATTAAGATTTAGTAAAGATGTGGAAGGTGATGCCGATAAACCATTACCTAAAATCCTCCCGTCACCTTACCTTGATTTAGAAACATCCACATTCCGGGGAGAACTTGAATTTAAAATTCAATCAAAAGTCAAGGCTACAAATTTCATCTATTCAGATAGTCGCGAAAATCTGACAGTCAATCCAACCAATTTATCAGGACCATTAAAAACTGACAAATCATTACACTTTGTTGCTCAGGCAATAAAAACAGGTTATCTCAGCAGTGAGGTGAGTGAATTTGGATTACTAAGATTTGACGAGTTATTTATGAGTAAAGTCAAAAAATTTAAAGAACCTGTCGATCCTGTAATGGTTTCGGTAGATAATGTCAAAACCCTCATCCTCATCACGGATGGAACTGACGATGGGACCCATGAAGATCATACCAATTGGTGCGAGGCATATTTAGTCGACCTTAATGGGAAAAAAGTCTACTTGAGTGATATTGAACCAGTGTCATCTGCCCAGGGTTGGAGAAGTCTGGGACATGATGTCAGTGTAAAAGGATTAACCCTCCAGGTAGCAGGAAAGACATTTGAAAAGGGACTGGGGAGCCATACAAATTCCAGGATAATCTATGAGTTGTCAGGTTTATATACAGAATTCCATGCTCAAATTGGTATCGATGATAATGCTGGAACCAGCGGTAGCGCAAAATTTCTGATCCAATCTGTAAAATGAGTATATAATCGGGAAAATTTGTTTATCAACTATGGCCATCATCCAATCGATATTGGTGATTAGCTGTGTTCATGCTGACGCTATTCCAGTGGTGATCAATACACAAATTCAATTTCAGGAGATGGATGGCTTCGGTGCCTCCGATTGTTGGTCTTTTCAAAAAATAGGCGAATGGTCTGAAAGTCAAAAAAATCATGTTGCAGACCTGTTATTCTCAACAGAAGTTGGAATAGGATTATCACAATGGCGATTTAACATCGGTGCCGGGATTAACACACAAACTATAAATCACCCATGGAGAACTGTAGAAACTTTTGAGACAGGATCTGGAGAGTATGATTGGACCCGACAGGAAGAGGAACGCTGGTTCCTTGATGCCGCAAAAGATCGAGGTGTAAATCAATTTATTGCCTTTGTTAATAGTCCTCCCGGCAGGATGACCCGAAATGGATTGACAAACTGCACAAATGGAGTTGGTTCAACAAATCTAAAAAATGGCTGGGAGAACCAATTTGCCCGTTACCTAAAAGATATCCTCGTCCAATTTAGAGATGAATGGAATTTGGAGTTCGATTATATCAGTCCGGTTAACGAACCACAATGGGAATGGAATAATGGTTCAAATCAGGAAGGAAATCGAGCCTCCAATGAGGACATCCATAGCATAACCGAAGCCCTTTATGATTCGCTGCAGACTGCCGGATTAAATACGGAAATATCGTTGGTTGAAAGCGGCGATCTACGGAGTTGGTATCAATACAATAATGGGATGGCAAATGAATATGGTGAGGCCTATGGCAATTATCTTTCACAGTTGATCAATCACCCTGATATCAGTAATAAAATAAGTCCGCACATTGGGGGTCATTCATATTGGTCAGATCGTATTAATACTGAATTGGTCCAGGATCGGGAAGCATTGATGGCGGAATTGCAATTATTTCTTGATGATGACTGGCGATATTGGGTCACAGAATACACCATTCTGGATGGTCCAAATGGATATGGTGGAAATGGACGTGACCTGACTATGCAAACTGCAATCGATGTCGCTAGAGTTATTCATCATGATCTCACAATACTTAATGCCAGCTCCTGGCAATGGTGGACTGCTGTATCACCAGAAGATTATAAAGACGGACTCATCTATACCAATTATATGTCAAATCCATGGGATCATTCTGCAATCGAAAGTAAGCTTTTATGGACATTTGGGAATTATAGTCGATTTATCAGACCGGGATACCATCGGATTGAGTTAACCGGTGCTGATAACAGGTTTGGGCTCATGGGATCCGCGTTTGTTTCCGAGAACGAAGAAATCCTGGTAGTGGTTTTTATTAATGCCTCAACAATCAGCCGGGAAATTAGTCTGGACTTTATTGCTTCAGACAAACCGCAAACATTGCGTGGATATTTGACATCCGATAATACCGGTGACGACCTAAGGGATTTGGGATTAATTCCAGTAGATTCCACTTTTACTATTCCATCTCTATCGGCATTGACTCTTACTGGAGTATTGGGCGAAACAGTTCCTCAATTCGAAGGATATGACCCTGACAAATATCAATTATATCCAAATTATCCCAATCCATTCAAATCACAAACAAATCTATGTTTCAATATGCCGGTTTCAGGACCTGCAGAGATATCGATTTATTCCATCCTTGGTGAGGAAATCTATACGGTAAGTTGGCAAAATATGTCCGAAGGAATAAAACAATATTCCTGGAATGGATTGTCGAATAGACGAAAGAGACTATCGAGTGGTGTGTATTTATACACACTTGAAGCGGGGGACGAAATCCATACCCGCAAGATGGTATACATACAGTAAAGAAAAATGAAAGGGATCTTTACTGTCTCTTTCGCAGCAATTTAAGATGTAACAATAACAGGAGTAGAAAATGAAAAAAAGTATTATCACAATAGCCCTTATGGCATTTTGTGCGTCATTTGCCTTTTCGCAAAGTCCATCAATGGTGTTTTTCAAGGGTGAATTACCGGATTCCATGTACCAATGGACCTGGGGATTTCTTGAAGATCCTACAGTTGAACAGGGGTTGGGGTATAGTCCGGGAACAGCAGCCATAAAATGGGTAACCTCTGCTCAGGATGGCTGGCAGGGAGATTTCATTGGTTTGAACAGTAATATTGGCAACGATCTCTCAACTATTTGGGGTACGGATTCGGTATATTTCAAGATGAGAGCTCCAAATGGACTTGAAGAATCAGACATGATGTTTGTGTATCTCTACGATTCCCGTAATGCCGATTGGGAATATTCTGCTTGGATGGATATAGTTGGATTCACAGACCTGAATGATGGTGAATGGCATCAGTTTAGTGTGGCCTTAGCTGATTTTATGAATTACAATAATGATATCGATCCTTCAGATATAACAGCTGTCAGTTTTGAAACAGCAGAAGCGGGAATCCAATCTGTACTTCACCTGGATGACATCTGGATCGGGTATCCTGAGATACCACTCACAATGACCTTTTTTAATGGTCAGTCACTTGGCTCCGAAGTATGGTGGGAAGCATGGGGATTCAATAATAACGATTTAACCCTTGCTGAAGATGAAGGATATACACCTGGAACCCCAGCCTTAGTCTGGGAAACATCAAATTGGGATTGGCAGGGAATTGGATTCATAATGAATACTCAAGACATGTCCTTCAGTTTTACTAATGATACTCTCAAAATGAAAATTAATGCACCGGCAGGAATCAACGATTTTGCCATAGAATGGTATGATAATTATTATTACGATACCTACGAAGTGGCTAGATATGAATTAACGGGAATAGAATGGGATGGAACATGGCAAATAGTGGAAATCCCCCTCGCAGATTTTGCCGTCGGCGAAGGTTTTGTTCCGTCTGAAGTTGTTGAATTAGGAATAGTAGCATCATGGGATACAATTGCTGAGCGAGTTCTATTCGACGAAATTTGGGTAGGCAGCCCAACCGTTAGCATTGATGTGACACCTCCTCCGGCAACTACAGGGATCATGGCAGATGTATCAAACGAATATATAAACCTTATTGCCTGGGATGACATTTTAGGGGAATCTGGCGAGACATATGATGTTTATGCCAGTTTAGGTCCAATTACCAATCTGGATGCAAACGGTGTCGTTGGTGTTGCATTTGACATTCCTGAAAATGAGCTCGCCGTTCATCACATATACTACCCACTTGATGAGCAGGAAATTAGCTACTATTACGCCGTGATCAGTACTGATGCCGCCGGTAATATGGCAGAAGATTTTGGTACGGCCGGTCCATTTGCAAATATCGGACGGGAAAGGGCCATCATTTCGTATGAAACAGATTTCAATTTTGTAGCAGATGGAGATTTTTCTGAATGGGCTGGTATTGAACCATTTACCATGTCACCGGATATCAATTTGTATACAGGTGAAATCGACGATGCTACAGATTTATCTGTAAGCTGTTATGTAGCCATGGATGATACTTATCTCTATGTGGCATTTGATGTATTTGATGATGTTTTCTCCTGGTCAGAAGAAAATACGGTAGATTGGTGGGATGACGAAGCCATCGAATTTTTCTTCGGTTTGTACGAACTTGGTACTCCTCATAGTTATATGATGAGTGGTGAGGAATCTGATTACAGACTGGTATTTTTACCAAATACGATTCTATGGGGCAATGGTTGGGATATGGAACCCAGCTGGGAAGATTATCTCTTTTTCCCATTGGGATCATCAGATTACATTGTTGAAGCACGTATTCCTTTTTCAAGTATTTATGACGAGGGAGATGCTGTGTTTACGCCGGCAGAAGGCATGACAATACCATTTGAGATATTTGTCGCCGATGCAGATATTCCTGATGGCGGTAATGAAGCTCGTTTACAATTGGGTGACAATGCAGCGTTGAATCCATGGGGTGATGGACCTGATGTATGGACCTATGCCTGGATAGGAATGCCCGATTTTAATCCATGTGAACATGATGGTGATGTTTCCGGTGACGGCTCTCTGGATGTTCTTGACGTGGTTGGAATTGTCGCTCATATCCTGCAGACTGAATTATTACCTGAGGAAGTTGTCTGCCATGGTGATGTGGATGAAAGTGGTTCAATTGATATATTGGATGTGGTCATGGTTGTTGATATGATTCTAAATCCTGCCAGGATTGAAACCAGCGCTACAGAGATCAATATTGAAAATTCAAACAATACGGTTTCAATCACAAGTGATGGATTTGTTGGTGGTATTCAAATGGAATTAAAAGTCAGTGATGATTTCGAAATGACTCTGAATTCAAACGCATTTATTGCAGATTATAACCGTATTGGTTCAATAGTTAATGTTGTTATTGTGCAACCTGAAAGCGAACTATTCACTTATGCAGGTGAGATGGATTTTGTCCAGTTACTGGCAGCATCAGCAGATGGTTATATCGATGTAGTACTTGCCGAGGATTTTGTCCTTCTGACAAATTATCCAAACCCATTTAATCCTGTAACTCAAATTGATTATTCAATCCCGTCAGAGGGTCAAGTAAATGTATCTATTTATAATCTCACCGGTCAGGAAGTTACCAGCCTGGTAAATGCAGTACAGAATAAAGGAAGTTACTCAGTTAACTGGGATGGCTCAGCATATCCTTCTGGTCTGTATTTTGTTCGACTTGAAACTCCTGGTGTTTCCTCAATTCACAAAATCACTTTATTGAAATAGTTTATTGTGAATGGTGATACTTCCTTTCAAAAAGGAAGATATCATATAACCATTGGAGAATATTAATATGTGAGGTGGCTCCTCGGGGGGTCACCTCACATCCTGCAAAAACAGCATGCAGCTAGGAGAAAAATAGCTTGAAAATTATACGATTTGTTATCTCAATTACGATGATGAGTATCATCGGTATTACGATCATGACAGCTCAAACTACGGGGAAAATTTCTGGAAGGGTCTATAATGCTGAAACCCATGAATCCTTACCCGGTGCCAATGTCATGGTGGTTTCCACCATGTTAGGTGCAGCCTGCGATCAGGATGGTGATTTTTATATTATCAATGTGCGCCCGGGTACGTATACCTTAAATATCTCTATGATGGGCTACACCACCACCATAATCAGTGATTTGGTAATCTCTGTTAATCGTACCGCAAGCGTAAATATTGCCTTAACTCCATCCGTTATTCTGGGAAAAGAAATAGTTGTCCATGCCCGGAATATAAGTGTCGAGAAAGATAAAACTGGCACTATCAGGAATATCTCCTCCAAACAGATGGCTTTATTACCTGTTGAGAATATCGATCAGGTTGTTTCCTTACAGGCCGGGATTGTCCAGGGTCATGTCAGAGGAGGTCGGGCATCAGAAGTGAGTTATTTGCTAGATGGTATTTCAACGACTGAAGTTTTTGATAATTCCAGTTCCACCGTAACTGTAGAAATTGACGTTGTTGAAGATCTTGAAGTGATAACCGGGACATTTAATGCCGAATATGGTAAAGCCATGAGCGGGGTTATCAATGCGGTGACAAAAGATGGTAATAATAATTTTGAAGCCAGCGGCGCTATTGGATTTGGTAATTATTATACTGGGAATAACAATATATTTTTGGGAATGGATAATTCTGATTACGATAGAAATAAAGATTACAAATTCTATTTAAGCGGACCAGTAATCCCCAATTATCTAACTTTTGTTGCCAATCTCCGTGTCCAGAATAATAGTAATCATCTTAATGGTATCAGACGATTTGAACCTGATAATTATAGTGATTTTTCTTCCTCAAACCCCAATGACTGGTTTTCGCAGCATAGCGGTGATAACAAATTTGTATCATTAAATTTTAACAAAAGTACATCCTATTTTGTCAAATTATCATCTCGACCAACTGATATAACCCGACTATCATTATTGTATTCAAATAATAAAGATGAGTGGCAGGATTATGATCATAGCTGGAAATATAATCCAGATGGGAATGATATCTCTCACTCAGAAAGCAGTCTTCTGGCATTACAGCTGAATGTGATTCTTTCACGGTCTCTATTTTTTGATGTGAAAATAAGTAACTTAGAATATTTTGAAGGTGATTATATTGTTGAGAATCCCGTTGACTCAGCATATTATATCCATAACTTCTTTTTGTCAGGATCAGAGACAGGATTTAATACGGGTGGTCAAGAAAAAAATCATCTGAGAAGGTGGACTGACAGTCATGCCCTAAAATGGGATCTAACCTGGCAGATTAATAAATCCCATATGCTAAAAACGGGTATTGAGTATATTGATTATCAATTAGAAAATAAATGGTATGAAATAACCAATGCCTATGAATGGCTTCCCGGTGATGCCGGCTCAGATTATATGCCATTTATATTTGAAGATATTATCTCAACTCATAATGACGAGTACAAGGTAGATCCATTTGAATTTTCAGCGTATATTCAAGACAAACTTGAACATAATGAAATTGTTATCAATTATGGATTGAGACTGGATTATTTTGATCCCAATACGGTGTACCCGTCACAGCGAAGAAATCCGGCCAATCAGCTCGCTTTCCACGATAGCACTGGAAGAATGTCGGATTATATCAATGCAGATGTAAAATATCAGGTAAGTCCTCGATTTGGACTGGCCTACCAATTAAGTAATGCTGCCGTTCTTCATTTCAGTTACGGCCATTTTATGCAGATGCCGCCATTATACTCACTCTATCAAAATAGTAAATTCTTCGTAGCACCTCAGGATTATGCTACCACCATGGGCGATGCCCAGTTGAAAGCACAAAAAACGGTTCAATATGAAGTTGGGATATGGTTGGAATTAGCCAGAGATCTTTCGTTGGAGGTGGCAGTTTATTACCGGGATATTTATGATTTACTCAGTGCCAAAGTGATCACCACTTACAATCAGATAGAATATGGCCTGTTTTCTAATAAAGATTACAGCAATGTAAAAGGTCTCGATTTACAATTGGAGTATTCCAAAGATCAACTATCCACCTATCTTAACTATACATTATTATATGTAAAGGGCAATGCCGACAATGAGACCCAAAACTTTGATCGTCTTGGCGATGCCCGCGATCCGATAACTAATTTGATCCCCATGAGTTGGGATCAGAGACATACGTTTAATGCAACTGTAGCCTATTCCGAGGCAAAATGGGGCATAAGTTCAACCTGCTATTATGATTCAGGAACACCGTTCAACTGGGAACCAATTTCAACGAGCTCTCTTGCCGATCTGAATTTGTTACCCAATAACGAATATCAACCATCAACATTTTCAGTTGATTTAAGCGCTCATTACCGCATTGCCATGGAAAATGGCATGGGTCTGACTTTAGGATTACAGGTTTACAATACATTTGACAGACTCAACGATTCATGGGTGGATAACCAGACCGGACGGGCCTATACGTCAATTGTTACTGATGCTGATCTTTCCTCCCATCATAGTGATTTTAACGATTTTAATGACAGAAATCATGATCCTTCGATGTATTCAACACCAAGAAATGTCAAGCTTACTCTGGATTTAAATTTTTAATTGTTCAAAAGGAAATAATTTTAGTGAAAAAGATAATGTACATAATAATGATAGTGAGTATTTCGCTACCTGGATTTATTCTTCACGGACAGGGAAAAGACTATGAAGGACCTGATGATCCAGCTGGTGATATTGCAGCCGAACGCGATGGTTACATGACCGGAAACAGGATAAGATTGTTTTTTAGAAATACCTCAGAACTGTCTGACTGGCCCCTGGAAGATGCCTCACTATGGCCAAATACATTTGAAGGAACCAGAACTCTCGACGGTATAGGATTGTTAGTCGGTGCTCGGGTTTATGTTGAACAGGGTAATATACCAGTTGAAGACCCCCTTAATTATAGCGGTGGGTATCCATTAGATACATTGTATTATTGTCAAACCAGTTACCGGCAGAAAATGGATGTCAGTCCAATTGATGGTTTTGTCGAATGGGGTTTTTATCCGGCTTTTGGATATTTTAATGAACTTAGTGAACATCCGGCTATGAGCAACAGACCAAATTCCTGGCCTACAGCAGGTTGGCCCTCAACAGGTGATGCCACAAAATGGCCTGGTGAATGGGATGGCCGATTTGGAAGAGGAATCACCTATGCCGATTTAGAAACATACTTCGTTGTAAACGATGCCCAGGATTTAGAAAATTTAATTTTTGGAGCATCGGTACAATATTTTCCAAGGCCCGGTGTTGAAATTGGCGATAAAAAACCGGATGTGACCATTCAGGCTGGAGAGCCATGGGGTGGAATTGGTATCAGGGTTGAACAACGGGGATTTCAATGGAATAATCCCCAGGCCAGAAATGCTATTTTTTGGGAGTATGAAATTGCCAATATATCTGATTATAATCTCCCTGAAGTCGTATTTGGATACTGGGTGGATACATGGATTGGTGGTGAGAATGACAGTGATGATTTGGGATTTTTTGATGTTCAAATAGATATGGCTTACTGTTGGGATCAGGATGGTGTTGGTCTTGGCGGTCGTGTTCCCGGAACCCTTGGATTTGCCTATCTGGAAAGCCCCGGCATAATCTCAAATTTTGAAGATGATGATAATGATGGACTGACTGATGAGCAGAGAGATAATGATGCCGTCAATTTTATTGGTCCAACCGATGGTATTACCGATTTGGATAAATTTCTTGAGTTCTATAATCTTTCTGAGGATGACCTCGTCTCTCATTGGGACGCTGACGAAGACCAGGATTGGGATGATGGAATTGATCTCAATGGTGATGGCAATTATTATGACCTAGCAGAAGATGGCACCTATTATTTGGATCCAGGCGAGGATCCCGGTGATGATGTTGGCTTAGATGGTGTTGGTCCTGGAGAATTAAATTACTTTGGTCCAGATGAAGGTGAAGGTAATCATATGCCCGATTATGCACAGGGTATTGGCTGTGAACCTGATTTTAACGCCACCGATGTATCTGAGTCGGATATGGTTGGTCTAACATCATTTCAAATGTTCAATATCCCAAACGAGAATTCTGATGACCGCTGGCCGGCTGGTGATGAATCCATGTGGGAATTACTCGGTGAACATAATCTTGAAGAATGGTCAGGTGGTTTATCAAATCTGATTCTTACATTTGCTTCAGGACCATTCCAGTTATTCAAAGGCCGTGAAGAAAGAATTTCAATGGCGGAATTGCATAGTTATGATCCACTCAGTGGATTAAATGGTCCTGACCATTCAGCGCCGGCATTATATGAGCAGAAACGAATTGTGCAGATCATTTATGAAAAGGATTACCGTTTCGCTCAACCGCCAATGATGCCAACTCTCACAGCCACCGCCGAAGATGGACGGGTAATACTTACCTGGGATGATGTTGCAGATACCAGAACCCGGGATCCATTTATGGGCAATATAAACGATTTTGAAGGATACAAATTATATAAAGCAACCGATAAGCTTTTTTCAGATGCACTGCAGATTACCGATGGTCATGGCGTTCCGTCAAGTTTGAATCCCATTTTTCAATGTGATATTATTGATGGTCGACAGGAATATGCCGAATACGGACATGCAAGCGGTTCACTTTATTATCTTGGGGCTGAAACTGGCATAGTCCATCATTATATAGATACAGAAGTTCAAAATGGACGAACCTATTATTATGCCCTGGTTGCCTATGACTATGGCGATATAAATCTGGGGATTTCACCTTCGGAAAATAACATAGTCATCGAATTGGATTCTGTAGAAGATGTTCGTTTTGCCGGGAAAAATGTCCAGATTGTCACGCCTCGACAAGACGCTCTCGGTTATGTGGCGCCATCTACTGAAATTGAAGACAGTGATAATATACTTGGAACCGGTAAAGTTACTCCATCTATCCTGGCCAGAGGTGATATAAATGAAGAACATCGTTATATGGTCACCTTTGATATTAATTCCACCTATAATGTCCCCGGATATTCAAATGGCCTCCTTTATACTACCAGTAAATTGTTTGTACATGATGTAACTGGTGGTGATACTGTGCAAGTATATAGCGAGACGCCAGAAGACCATGTTGAAGGTAATATTATGGTCGACGACACTCTCAATTATTATTATTTTAATGATGATCGTTCATGGACAACAGATGTATTTGACGGCCTGCGTCTGGAGCTTGAAACCTTTGACAGATTCAGTCAGATAGATATGGATAACAGCGGTTGGCTGGTAGGTGACAGTCCCATGGAAATTTGGACCACTCCTGAAGAAACACAATATTTCCCATGGGATTATGAGATTGTATTTACAGATAATGATTCAGCCTATGTCAGTCAAGTAGGATTTACAATACCTATTCAAGATGAATTTGGTGAAAATAGATTATCCAATCTATTGAGATATCAGTCCTTCCCATTTTATGTCGTCAATAAGAGTTTTCAGGATGAAAATGGTGATTATGAACTTTTAGATTTAGTGGTGCAGGATTTAGATATAGGCGAAGATGGTGAGGGTGTATATAATCCTCTGTATGATAGGGTATTTGTTGGACCTCTAAAAAGTAATAATTTCTGGGCGGGCACTGTTTTCATACTTGATTTCCGGGCTGCCCAAAGCGAGGCTGATCTGCCTGAACCTGGAGATGTGTATAAAATTACTTTCCGCCGACCATTTTTTAGTTCAGATTCACTTTATTTTGATGTCATCCCTGAAAGCAAGGAAAGTGACAATGTTATTGCCAGTGGATTAAAAGATGTAAAAGTGGTTCCAAATCCATATATCGGTACAAATTCAATGGAGCAATCATTCCTGAATACAAATTTGAATCAGGACCGGAGATTGATGTTCACAAATATCCCGGCTAAATGTGAAATCACCATATTCTCCGCCAGTGCTGTATTAGTAGATAAAATTATTGTTGATAATCCGCCTGCAGATGGGATTGTGCACTGGGATCTGGTAAGTAAGGAAGGATTGGATATTGCTGCCGGCATATATCTATATGTTTTAAAAACGGAGACTGGTGATATCCATAAAGGAAAGTTTGCGGTAATAAAATGAATATAAACACACACACATTAAAGCGATCCGTTCTAAAAGTTTTTGTAATATTTTTCTGTACATCGTTACCATTATTGGTTGGTCAAAAACCCTATAAAGTGGGTACCACTGCCGTACCGATATTTGAAATTGGATTTGGTACAGCTGGAAACGCCATGGGGGATGCCCGTGTTGCGAGTACAACGGGAATTGAGTCTATCTTATGGAATCCTGCCGGGATTGCCCTGACAGATGGTCACGAATTTTTGGTTCTTAATCAACCATGGCTGATTGATATTAATACTGGATTTGCCGGTGTTATTGTCGATATCCCACAAGTTGGAAAAATAGGCCTCAGCATGGTCTATGCAGATTATGGTGAGATGGAAGTCACTACCATGAACCAGCAGAATGGCACCGGTGAATTATTTACCGCCAATGATTATGTCATGGCATTGTCTTTTGCCCGGAAGCTGGCAGCCTGGTTTTCACTGGGTGTTAACCTGGAATACTTCTCTTCATCAATATATCATGAAAGCGCCAATGCAATTGCCGCTGATTTGGGAGTGATTGTAAAAACGGACTTTTTCTCATCTACCGGGGATAGGGAAGATGGTTTGACTATTGGAATGAGCATTAATAATTATGGTGCTCCTATGGAATACGAAGGCAAAGATTTGATGACCCCAGTTGATATCCTTGATGATGAAGATGGCAATTATGGTAATGTACTCGGAAGACTCGATTTAGCTGAATGGGAATTACCGCTCTATTTTCGGATTGGTGCGTCTCTAAATCCAATTGTCACCCAAAATTCTCGAATGTTATTTGAAATTGATGCTGTTCATCCAAACGATAATAGCGAATATATTAACCTTGGTGGTGAGTATTCGTATACCCAAAGCAGTTTTGGTACTTTCTTCCTGAGAGCCGGTTATAAAGGATTGTTTATGGAAGATTCAGAATATGGTTTAACCGCTGGAGGAGGTGTAAAAGTATTTATGATGGGGAATCGAAACATTCAAGTTGAATATTCCTATCGTGATGTTGGCGCTCTTGGCATTTCTCATTCTTACTCAATCCAATACGGTTTCTAGGAGAAGTAATATGATGTCTAATAACATTAATAAGAACGTTTATACCCTGGCTGCTACCGTCATATTCACCTTCATTATCATTTTTCCAGGATTTACATTTGCAGAAAACAATATTTCCCAGAAGCAGCCTATCATCAAAATGGGTAAAGAAACATCTGTGAGACAATGGTTAGTTGCAGGGCCCTTTCCTAATATAATCAACCCTGACTCTTCAGGCACAGACGCCTTTGATAGAGCCTATAATTATGATTACCTCCAATCAGTTGGCAGTGAAAAAGGAGTCCGAATTTCATTGGACTCACGAATTAGTTTTAGAGATGATACCGGGCTTGAAACCGATATTCTCGTTTCTTTGGTAGAAGCTAATGAGTTGGGTATTATTGATTATTCCAGGGTGTACAATAATCTTGAAAATCATACAGCTTATGCACTTACATTTGTCAAATCCAAAAAAGATCAATTGGTTCATTGTCTTCTTGGTTCTGATGATGCTGTAAAAGTTTGGGTAAATGATGAGCTTGTACACGAAAATTATACCTATCGTGCTACAACTCCAGGTGATGATAGTTTTCCTATTTATTTAAAAAAAGGGTTAAATCCAATTCTTGTAAAAGTGATTAATGGTGTCAGGGGATGGGGCTTCTCACTATCCCTTCTAAATAAAGACAGCTGGTCATTGTTGGAAGCACGTGAAGAGAAACAACAATCTTTAGAGGCGTTTTTAAATTGCAAACTTGTCCCGGATTGGTATAATTATTGGGATGAATACTTTACACCGGGAGATTTTCCAACATTACGTTGGGATAATCCTCAGCTGGCTGCATCTCAATTAGGGGATGTACCACTAAATGTCCGCTGGTTTGATGTCGATTTAAATGAGGTCGAAAAAGCAGAAAAACCAGGACGATACGGTTACATTGCCAACGCCCTATCTGTTGATGGAAAAAACATTCGTCGCGCCGGAACTTTATATTGCTGGCCAAACGACTGGATGGGATGGAGTGAGAAACCCATTGCGAAATTAGAGCCTTTAGCCGCAGCAGGGTTTGGGGATAACGTCTGGACAGAGCACCAGGATGCCATTTCATATTATGTGGGGAGAATGACTTTATTATCCTTGTTGGACCAGGAAGAAGGTGCCGTTCTCATGTCATATCTGTATGAAGCAGATCAAGGCAGGTATAAAAACTCAACACTTGCCAATCCACTTCTGATCGATGACGAATTCCATATCAATCTGCAAAAGAAAACAGGTGGGTTCTTGTATGATGGACCGGGATTGACTGCCCCGAAAAAAATAAATGGAAAACCAGCAACAATATTGAAAGATGGTTCACCGGATGAGGCGGGATTCAATAATTCGATCATAACAGATTTGAGAAAAGTCTGCAATGCATGGTTTGATGCCAGTGGTGAACCGTTTATTACTATGGTTGCCCGGAATGGCATTATCGTGTACCATGAAGCGACTGGTGGTGATGAAAGTGGACCATTCACGCTGGAAACTGCGACGCCAATGGCATCAATCACAAAGTTAATTACCGGTGTCACATTTGCCCAGTTTATCCAGCAGGACCTCATTCAAATCGATGATCCCGTCGGAAAATTCTTTCCAGATTTCCCACTAAAGGGCGAGAAGGCCCTTACTTTAAGACATTGTTTTACCCATACATCAGGAATGGTAGGTCATGAGAGTTGGGGAGGCGTCCATAACCATCGTTTGGAAAATGTCGTCGCCAATCAGCTTGACTATCTTCAAATTGGTAAATCCAGTACCTATAATGGCGATGGTTATGATCTCGCCGGTCGGGTAATGGAAAGTGTGACTGGGAAAAGTATTTTTAGAGTGATACATGAAAACATGATAAGTCCACTTGGAATGAAACATTCCTCAATTCATGAAGATCTGGCTTTTAGTCTGTACAGTACAGCAGGTGATATGGGGCATATCGGTCAGATGCTTCTCAATAAAGGATCTTATGGCGAATATGAATTTTTCTCACCTGAGGTATTTGATCAGATTCTACCAAAAAATCTCTCACAATTTTATCCTGGTATGGATTGGGATCAGGGTATCGGAATTACCTGGATGACAAATCCCCATCCAGATGCCGGAAAAAATGGCAATCCTGCCGATATGACTATCCTAAGCAAGAATACAATCGGTCATGGATCGGCCACATCGGCGATTTTAAGAGTTGACCTGGACAATGGCTTGGTTATAACCCAGACGAGACGACAGGCAGGTTCAGAATACGACAAATATCTAACTGAACTTCTATTAGCCATAAAAACGAATCTCAAATAATCATGGTTGTGCCTGACATGGATATTATCACTCCTATCGCAATAACTTCATTTGGCTACCTACCAGATGGCCGAGAAGTTCATGACTACATCCTGTCAAATAAAAATGGAATATCCGTCAGTATATTGAATTATGGTGGCATTATCAAATCCATTAATACACCGGATCGATATGGAAAATTTGATGATATTCTTCTGGGTTATAACAATCTCGATGGTTATCTAAAAGATAAAACATACATGGGTGCTGTAATCGGTAGATATTCAAACAGAATTGCCAGCGCCACGATAAATATAGATGGAATAAATTATCCCATCAGTCGAAATGACGGCTCGAATAATCTTCATGGTGGTATCAACGGATTTAATAAAGTACTGTGGAATACAGAAATTATTGAGGACCGGGAATGTTCTGGATTAAAACTACATCACATCAGCCATGATGGTGATCAGGGATTTCCAGGTGAATTATATGTTACTGCAATCTATAAATTAAATGACGATAATGAATTGTCGATCGATCTTGCTGCAACAACCAATCAAAAAACGGTGGTGAGTCTGACGGTACATCCTTATATCAATCTGGGAGATCATCGCCATGATAATATAAATAATCACCACTTAATGATCCGTTCAAATAAATATCTACCATTAGGTGAAAATATGATCCCAACTGGTGAAATGCGACAGGTAGAATATACTCCATTTGATTTTAGAAAAATGAGATCAATTGGATCAATGCTGAATAATTCTAATGAACAATTAAACACTGCCAGCGGGTATGATCATTGTTTTGTAATTGATAACTCATCTATAGACGATGATATTATTGCACATCTCCATCACCCTGATAGTGGTAGAAGTTTTACGCTTCAATCCAATGCTCCCGGTCTGCAATTGTATACTTCAAATTATCTTGATGATAGTATTTCTGGGAAAGACGAGATTCGATTTAGAAAAATGCAGGCAGTCTGTCTGGAACCTCAGCAATTCCCTAATGCCCCCAATGAGACCTCATTTCCATCAACTGTGATTACTCCTGATGAGGTTTACCAACACAGAATCGTTTTTAAATTTAATCAAGATGAATAGGGGAAAAATGATAATACAAAAACTGTCTAATTTGAAGATTCTGAACAAATTATATTTACTGACCAGAATCTGGAAATGAATATCGTGGAGCTATTATGACAAAATGGATAGAGGCAGATATTAAAAATGCCATCATATCTCAGGTACCCCAGGGCTCAATACAAGATTTATTTGGCGATATAGATTTTGATTCTTCAAAACTCTTTAGAATATGCGATCTTATAAATAAATCTGAAACAAAAGTTACTCATATTATCAGTGCTCCTGGACGAACTGAATTAGGGGGTAATCATACTGATCATAATGGAGGCAAGGTACTATGTGCTGCCATTCAGATTGATACTCTGGCAGCTGTATCAAAAACTGAAAATGGCAAAATATCCATCCATTCTAATGGTTTTGATGAAAGTTTCTTTATTGATTCGTCTGATCTTGCTCTAAATCATTCAGAATATGGAACAACTCAAGCACTCATCAGGGGGGTTTTGGCTGGAGCTAAAAAATTTGGCGGTAAGATTGGTGGCTTTACAGCCGAAATTTCCAGCAATGTTGGTATTGGATCTGGTTTATCTTCATCTGCCAGTTTTGAAGTGCTTATCGCCACAATAGTTAATGATTTATATAATGATGGAAATATCCATTTGAATGAAATTGCCCAAATCGGTCAGTATGCGGAAAATATTTATTTTGGAAAACCATGTGGATTAATGGATCAAACTGCATCTGCCGTTGGAGGAATATTAAAGATAGATTTTGGTACAATCGGTGAAATTGACATTCAACAAATTCAATTCGACATGTCTAAAACAGATTATGAATTATTAGTTGTAAATACAGGGGGTGGGCATGCCAGCCTTACAGCGGCATATGCCGCTATCCCTGATGAGATGAAAGCGGTTGCAAATGAGTTGGGATTCGACTCGCTTGGATCATGCGAAGAATCAATATTTATTGAAAATTTAACAAAAATTCGTTCTCAATTAGGGGATAGATCTGTGCTTCGAGCCATGCATTACTATTCTGAAAACAGGCGGGTTGATGAAATGGTTGAGGCTTTGATTGGCGGAGATTTCGAATTGTATCTTGAAAAGGTGGCACAAAGCGGCTATTCATCTCAGAATATTCTTCAGAATGTAATCCCTCCTCAAAGTGATGGTAAAAATCAAAATCTCGGTTTTGCTCTGGCCTTATCTCAACTCTTTTTTGAAAAAAAAGGCAGGGGAGTTTCACGAGTCCATGGCGGTGGATTTGCCGGCACAATTCAGGCATACGTTCATAAAGATGATTTTGACGAGTTTTCATTAATAATGAATGATCTTGTTGGTCCTTTTTCGACTGAAAAATTAAAGATTAGAAACCACGGCGCTAAAACGATTCTTAGAATTGAATAATTATTTACCAATGCAAATGAAATATAAAATTTTTGTTTTTCTTTTCAAATCCAATTCCAATTTCGGATTTTGCGTTTGATAAAATCAAAATACAGTTTAGCCTTCCTTCTTATATCCTTTTCAGTTATTTTTATTATTTCCTGTTCAAAAAAAATAAACAATGACAGTGCTGGTACTGTATTGGCAAGAATTGGTAAAAGAATAATTACTGCCGAAGATTTTATCAGGCGCACGGAATATTCTATTCGCCCGAATTATTGTGCCGGGACAACAAATATTCATAAGAAGATTGTTCTCAACAGTCTCATTGCTGAAAAGCTGCTGGCCCTGGAAGAGTTTAGCCACTCTGCACTTGATACAAATAAAATATTTCAAATGTACCTTATAGGTCAAAAAGAACAGGCGATGAGACAGATTTTGTTCTTTGATCAGGCCGTTCAAAAAATTGAAATTGATCAAAATGAAATCGATCAGGCCACCCAATTAGCACTTACAAAATACCAGGTTGAATTTATTTCTTTGAAGGATTCATCTCAACTAGATATACTTATTTCTCAGTTGAAAGAAGGTAAAAGTATTCAGTCTTTTTATTTTGAAATAACTGGTGAGAAAGATTTACCACAAAAAGAGATCAGCTGGTTTTCAACAGATGATCCCAGGCTCCATCAGGCTCTTTTTTCCAAACCATTGGAAGTAGGGGATATATTGGAACCAATCCAAACTTCAACTGGCAGTATCCTGTTCATCAAAATAATCGATAAGGTGAAAAATATAATTTTATCTGCAAATGATTTTAATAAACATCAAAATGATGTCTATGAACAATTAAAAATACAACGATCAATCAAGAAGTATGAATCATATGCAGGTGAAATTATGAAAGGAATGCAGCTGCAGCTCAATGACCCTGTTTTTATTCAATATGCCGAGATGTCAGCAGATCACTATTTTCAAGATTCAGAGGATAAAAAAGATATATTAAATAGCAGTGTATGGGAATTGGATAAAAAAAATAATGGAAAACTCAATAACGAGAATATAGAATTATTAAAGTCGGATGTCCTATTCACTTTGAATGATAAAGATTGGACAATAGTTGATCTTGAAAATTATATCCTACGTCATCCCTTACTATTCCGGAAAAAGAAAATTGGTTATTCGGAGTTTCCCGAACAGCTGAAGTTGGCGATCGCTGATTTGATAAGGGATTATTTTCTAACTGAAAAAGCGTATGAACTTGGTTACGATAAATCTCTTTCTGTTACTCAGTATGTTGAATTATGGCAGGATCATTTTTTAAGCCGTCAACAAAGGAATAAATATTTATTACAATCAGGATTATTATCAGAAAAATCAGAACCAGATTTGCAAAAAATTATTAACCAATACTTGCAGCCGCTGATTGATTCACTTCAGATAAAATACTCAGACATTATTGAAATTGACATGAAACTCTTTGAAGAGCTTGAAATGACTTCAATCCCAGCATTTGCGACGCGGACGAATATGCCGTATCCAAGTTTGGTTCCATCTTTTCCAATGTTAACTGCCGACCATAAAATTGATTATGGCAGTCTTAGAAAAAATTGAAAGGGATAACATCATAGTAGTCAACCCTGAGAATAAGAATATGGCAAAAATTGAATCCCCGGATAAGAATAATTATGACAAGGTCATATTTTTTGGTACGCTGATAGTTTTGCTTTCTTTGACGATCCCTCTATTTATATGGCCCGTTAAAAGTCTTGATTATTTGAATGTTATAAAAGGTTTTATTTTAGGAAAATTTGGCCTCGTATATGTTTGGCTTACCATACTCACTTTAGTATTTGTACTGTGGCTGGCATTTAGTAAATACGGACAAATTAATTTTGGAGATTCTGAACCGCAATTTTCCACATTCAACTGGGCTTCCATGCTGTTTTGTGCTGGTGTCGCCACTGGCATATTATATTGGGGTACTATCGAATGGGCCTATTATTATGTTACACCGCCATTTGGAGTTGAACCACGTTCCGTTGAAGCGATTGAATGGGCCTCTACTTATGGAATGTTCCATTGGGGGGTGTCCGGATGGGCATATTATGTTCTCCCAACCATTGCCATTGGTTATGCATTTTATATTCGAAAAATACCAAGAATGAGAATCAGTTCCGCCTGCCAGGGTCTAATTGGAAAACAATCAACCGGCCTATTTGGAAAATTTATGGATATGTTATTTATGGTTGGATTGCTTGGATCATCCGGCACCTCACTTGGTCTTGGTACTCCTATGATAGCCGCTGGTTTTGTCCTTCTCTTCGGCTTTGAAAACACCTATTTATTCAAAGTGCTGGTTATTATTTTTTGTACAGTCATTTTTGCAACATCCGTTTATCTTGGGCTTGAGAAAGGCATAAAGAGACTCAGCAATATCAACACAACAATGGCTTTATTATTTTTGGCATTTGTACTTATTGCCGGACCCACCTCATTTATATTGAAAATGACCACCAATAGTTTTGGCCTAATGGTGGATAATTTTATAAGAATGAGTCTTTGGACGGAACCACTGGGGGATACCAATTTTGTTGAAGACTGGAGTATTTTCTATTGGGCATGGTGGGTTGCTGTAGGTCCCTTTATGGGAATATTTGTTGCCAAAATATCCAAAGGTAGAACAATTAAGCAGATTGTCCTGGGATCCTTATTCTATGGCAGCATGGGCAGTGCAATTTATTATGGAATTCTGGGAAATTACGCCATTCATCAGGAATTGAGTGGGGTACTTCCAATTACCGAAATGGTCCAGAATGGTCAAGCTCCTGAAGCCATTGTGACTATTGTATCATCTTTGCCTTTTGGCAAAATTATCTTGGCACTATTTTGTGTTATTGGGATAATATTCATGGCGACTAGTTTTGATTCCAGTTCATATACATTAGCATCCTGTGCTACAAAAGAGCTGAATATCAATGATGAACCTTCGCGGTGGCAGCGTCTTTTCTGGGCATTTGCATTGGTACTGCTGCCTATCGCCCTCATGATGGTGGGTGGTTTAAATTCATTGAAAACGGCAGCTTTAATATCCTCTCTTCCACTTATTTTAGTATATTTTATGATGGCTGCATCTTTATTGATATCCTTTAAGAAATATGGTGTAAAATAACAAATGACATCACTTATCGCATATAGATATATTTTGGTTTATGCAACAATCTGAACTATTAGAATTAAAACAAAATCTACGTGTTGTGGTAACTGCAGGTGCTTCAGGTATTGGTAAAACGATTGCTGAGACCTTTTCAAAAACCGGATCAAAAGTATTAGTCTGTGATATTTCTGAGCAGGCAGTGAAAGAATTTAATGAAGCAAATTCAGGTGTAGCCGTTCTTGCTGATATATCGGATGTCCATCAAATGGAAACATTTTTTGATGAGGCCAGGAAGCGCCTTGGTGGATTGGATGTACTGGTAAACAACGCCGGTATTGCCGGTCCAACTGCTTTGATAGAAGATATAGATCCCAATGATTGGGAAAAAACGATTTCAGTCAATCTGAATGGATTATTCTATTGTATGAAATACGCACTCCCAATGCTAAAACAGGCAAAAGGTGGATCTATAATTAATATTGCTTCAAGTGCAGCGATGATGGGTTATCCATTACGAAGCCCATATTCAGCCACAAAGTGGGCAATGATTGGGCTGACAAAAACCATCGCAATGGAAGCAGGTTCATTTAATATAAGGGTAAATGCAATTTGTCCCGGTAGTGTCAATGGACCAAGAATAGAACAAGTTATCAAAAATGATGCAAAAACGCGGGGAATTGATCCTGAGAAAATCAGACAAACATATTTGAATCAGGTTTCACTTCACACTTTTATAGATGCACATGATATTGCCAATATTGCTTTATTTCTAGCATCACCATACGGTAAAAATATTTCAGGACAAACAATTGGAGTGGATGGACACACAGAGTCATTATCAAATCCGATAAATCTTTAATAATAAAAATATTTTATAACAGAATTAGGAGATAGTAGAATGAAAGCAGCATGGTTTGAAAAATTTGGAGATGCCAAAGATGTATTATTGTATGGTGATTTTGAAACACCGCAACCAAAGCATGGGGAAGTGCTGGTAAGACTTTATTCATCAGGAATAAATCCTTCAGATACAAAAAAGAGAGCCGGTTCGAGTCCATCATTACTCAAAGCTGGTCCAGTAATACCTCATAGTGACGGTGCGGGAATTATTGAAGCAGTTGGACAGGGTGTACCCGGTTCACGCATAGGCGAGCGGGTTTGGCTTTATAATGCCCAATTTGGTAGACAATTAGGGACAGCCGCTGAATATGTGGCATTACATTCATCACAGGCCATCTGGTTGCCGGAAAAGACAAGTTTTGAAGAAGGAGCCTGTTTGGGGATTCCAGCCATGACCTCCCATAGATGTGTAACTGCTGATGGGTCTGTAAGTGGCAAGACAGTTTTGGTAACAGGTGGTGCTGGTAGAGTTGGATATTACGCCATCCAATGGGCCAAGCATTTTGGTGCTACTGTTATTGCCACTACCGGAAGCAAAAGAAGCGTAAAACAATGCCTTGAGGCAGGTGCTGATTTAGTAACCCGTCATCCAAATGCCGAGACAATCGCCGAGATGAAAGAATTTACCAATGGAAAAGGAGTTGATCTCATTGTAGAAGGTGAATTCGGAGGGAATTTAGATCATATATTGACGATTTTGAAAACTAGTGGAACCATCGCAACGTATTCGTCAATGGCAAATCCTATCCCAAAAATACCATTTTATCAAATGATGTTTATGGATATTAATCTGAGACTTGTTTTGGTTTATGTCATGCCGGCGGTGGCAAAATTACAGGCAGCACAGGATATATCAAAATTCTTAAAGCATGGGAATCTTCAGCATCGGGTTGCTCATAATATTCCTCTGGCGAAGATTGCCCAGGGGCATGAACTTATAGAAAAAGGTGACTTCTTTGGCTGTGCTGTTTTGAACTGTGAATAGTCAAATGACAGTCTGCAATATCGGCAAACCAAGAAATAATTATATAATATATTAGTAACCGTCAGGTCATGCCTGTCACTGGATTTTACAAAAAATAATTTAATCATCAACAACACGGGGAGAATATGAATACGATTTCTATAATTACATTTATACTGGCCACAGCTTCAGTAGGGGTATTGACTTACTTTATTGTCAGAGGGATGAAAAGATCAGATAATGCCGCCGAGGAATACTTTACCGGTGGTCGAGCTTTAGCCTGGCCTGTAGTCGCCGGTTCATTGCTCTTAACCAATCTATCTACCGAACAGTTGGTAGGATTAAATGGTGCCGTCTTCGGAGACCAGAACCTGGTAGGCATAGCATGGGAAGCACTTGCAGCCTTTGCCATGATCGCCACTGCTTTGTTATTCCTCCCCAAATTTCTCGCCAGTGGATTTACCACAACTCCAGCCTTTCTGGAAAAACGATTTGACAAAACTACCAGATCAA